>ERZ724505.440-NODE-440-length-26739-cov-7.171713_pt1 | contig 26739 bp, 59 predicted proteins | sample MGYA00376038_ERZ724505 | MGnify/ENA primary metagenome ERZ724505 (study PRJEB28724, sample SAMN07190884) | wastewater metagenome | isolation source: effluent of sewage treatment plant in Hong Hong | place: Hong Kong | collected 2016-03-17 ...
CCGCTTTCATACATTGAAAACCCTGCTTTTTTATTTTTTTTTTTTTTTTTTTATGATGCTGTATAATATGTTGATTTTCAATTTATTATAAAGACAAAAATATAATAGTGGTAGAAAGTGGTAAAATATATAAAAAACAAAAAGTAGATAAACTTTAAAAAAATAATAAAAATGAAGCACGCCCGTTCTGTCCACATTTTTACCCGTAAAACTCCAACAAATTCTCAACTAACGAAAATGAATATATAAAATATATATATCTACTTTTTCTCTGTAAAACTCCAAATTAATTTTATATATAATAGACTGAGAATCTGATAGATATATCAGGCACTATTTTATTATTTGGTAAAATAAAAAGTAGATTATTGATAAAAGGTTTTAAAATAATATTTAAATAAATAAAATATATAATTGTTTTTTACATTCTGGAATAACACAGGAAACGTATTTGGATTTTTACGATTTTTTAAAAACAAAAAAGATATACGTAGAAGTTCAATGGATTTGGAAAAAAGTATGGTTAATTATTTTCCTGTTTGGCTGAACTTTGGTTTATATGGTGATGGTTTTTTTGGGTAGGATTTTTACTTTGTGTAGAAGTTCAATGGGTTTGGAAAATTCTTATGGTTTTGGGTATTTGTAATAAGTGGTTGGTTTCATACGTAATTAGTATTAAGGTATGGGTTTATGAACAGGTGATTGTTTAAAAAAACCGTTAAAGTCCTATGTGATTGTTTATGGAATTTTTACTTTTCGGAAGGATTTGGTTGTTGTATAAAGTAGAAAACCGGGTATTGTAACAACCTCAGGATTCGAAACGTAACTTAGGCAAACGTGATAAAAACTATCAAAAAACAAAGATTATGAAGAATCATGTAGAATTGAGAGGTAAGTTTGGTGCCCAGGATTATCAGGATTTGGCTTTAGTTGAATCTATCAAGCGAGGTAATCAGGCTGCTTTTACGATGTTATTTAAGAAGTATTACCCTCATTTGAGCAGGAAGATTTTTTTCGCTTTGCGGAATCGTCAGGATGCGGAGGACATTACTTCGGAGATTTTCCAGAAGTTGTACGACAACATTAATAAGTACGAGCCTCAATACACTTTCAATGCATGGTTGACGAGGTTAGCCCACAATTACATGATTGATTTTATTCATAAGAATAAGCGGAACATTCTGTGTTCATCTTTGTCTTTGGATGCTCCTGTTGATAATGGTGATGAATCTGGGGGTTCTACCTTGGGTGACATTTTGGTGCCGAAGGTTGATGTTCACGAATACGAGTCCATGTTAGCGTCTCCTGAGGTTGAGCGTATGGCTAAGCTGAAGGTTGTATACAGTACTATTGACAAGATGGTTGATAATGCTGTATTGTCTTTACCTAAACTTACCCAGGAGATTTTCAGGAAGTTTAACGATGACGGTAAAACTCCAGTAGAGATTTCTGAGGAGTATGGTATTGATCTTTCTGATGTTGAGTTGCATATTAAGAAAGGATATGATCGTTATGATCGGGCGGGTGTTGAGCGTAAGATTTTGAAGATGTATTTGATGGATGAGATGCCTTATGAGAAGATTTCTTCGGAGCTTAATATTAAGCTTAATACGTTGAAGGTGATGATCATGAGGGCTAAGGAGAAGTTGATTAAATCAATCAATCTGAAGATGGCTGTTATTGAGGTTTCTGGGGTTTATACTTTGGATCAATTGAATTTGGATGACTGGTATAATACCTGTCCTGATTCGCAGTGATTTTATTTTAAAAAAAGTTGTATGGATATTATTTTTGTGCGGGATTTCATTGTGGATGACATGTATGGAATAAAGATTCGTCCTGGTCAGACCGGGGTTTTGCTGGATGATGTTACCGGTACTATTTTGATTGATGATGATGATCCTGATCCGTCTTCAAGGAAGAGTATAGTATATGGTATTGTTGAAGGTGTTCAACCTTCCATGTATGTTAAGCGTTTAAATAAAGTTCCTCTTTGATTTTGTGATTAAAAGAATAAGGGAGAATCAACCCTCTGGACTTTGTTCAGGGGGTTTTTTATTTATTTGTAATTTATTATATTTGTACCATGAACGCTTCTGTGGACAATGTAAAACTCAACGCATCATTGGGTTTTAGTTTAGACAATGACTATCTGGATGATGCTTCTTATATGATGTTTTACTTATGTGAAAAATTAGATATAAAATATCGGTTTAAAGTAGGTGGAGATATGGAGGTTGATTTTAGTTCAATAATTAAAAATAAAAATCTATACAATCCAAAATACGGAATTCCTATTGGTGTGATAAATAATGCTTTTGGAAGATTCGAGTTGTTTATAAATGGGTGTTCCGAGATTTATAATAATAAAGGTATATTAATAAGCAGCATATCAGTATATGAAAAGTATTTGAGTGGGGAGTTTGACTTTAGCACTTTGCACTTTCAGTCCAGATCATACATAACTGTAATCAATACAGAACATCTCAAAAACTATTACGGTATTTTTTATTATTTGTCGGATGCAATTAAGGTATGTGATGAGAACGATTTGGTAAAGTTTGGAGAAATCACTTCTTAAAGTGTGTGCAGGTTCTCTATATATTTAAAATAAAAAACCCCGGTGTTTTACCGGGGTTTATTTTTATATATGACTTTTGTTATGCAGCCTGCTTTTCTGTTTTTCGGAAACTGTTTGGTGTTTTACCTTTTCGGTTATATCCCATTATTCCTCTTTTTTGGAGTTTTGCTCTTGCCTTTCCCATTTCAGAACCTTTAGCCTGGGTGCCGTGAATAAGGATAGCAAAAGATTTTTCTTGGGCATAAGCATGAGAATCATCATGATCAATTTCAAGTACTAGTTCCTGAGCTTGTTCCGGGGTCGATACAACCAGGTTGTATTTCAGGTTATACTGATGAATAAGGTGGTCTTGCTTTCCGCCTAAGGAGGCTGTAAGTTTTAAATTAACAGGAATATCATTGATCCGGTTAATCCAGAATTGGATTGATTTGGTATAAGCGTAAAACAACAATTGAGGATTTCTTTTTGCTACAATCAACCATGCGTCAAAATATTTTTGGTTGAAGAAGTCTCCAGAAACGTGGATTCTGATAATTTTCTTTTTTGGGTTGGGCAAAGAATTATGAATTAGATCAGCCATTTCCTCAGCCGAAGAAAGGGAACGTAAAAGTTCAAAATTCTTTTTTCTTTGATTTCTGGTAAGTTTAAAAATGTTTTCTTGTGTTGCTGAAAAACACCTGAATTTTTGATTAGGACCGTCCCAGATTTTACCGGTATTAAGATCTACTTTGGTAAGGCATTCATTTGCAAAAGGGCAGCTCCATCCAGCCAAAAGGCTAATGGAAGGGATACCTTTCAGTTTTGCATTTCCTGGGGAGAATTTCAGTTTTTGTTTCATAACTGTTTTTAAAGTTTATGAGGCAGTTACGATGTGGGTTTTACGTTTGTTACTAAAGTAAAAAACCTCTCTTTTTTAGGGAGAGGCTTTAAAATTATATGATTATGATTATGATCAGGCTGCGTAATACTTCCCGGTGATTTTCAGGATGTTTTCTCGATCTTTTTCTGAAGGGATAATTCCCTGGTTTTTCAGAAAGTTGATGATTTTTTGTTGAATGGTTTTTTCTTTCTGGATTTTTTTCTCTTCGATAATCTTTTCTTGTTCGATTTCTCTTTGAGCAACGATTTTATCTATTTCCCTGATAAGTTCATTTTCGGTTTGATGTTTCTTGATTTTTGCCAGAACATCAGTCGGATTGATTTTGTTTGTCCGGATATAAGTTTTGACTTTGGCCGGTACTTTTGCAAGTTTAAAATGATTATAAATATGCGGAACAGAAATTTTACAATCGTACTTTGACAGCTCTTTAATAATGTCTTGGGGAGACATCTTAAATTCATTATGCAACGTTGCAATAGCAACTGCTGCTCCCAACATATCGTTTTTTTTGGATTTCTCCTTCGCTTCAAGCAGCATTTTCTTTCGAGTAGCAAGATCCGTTTGTACGGGATTAGTTTTGCTTTTCATGGCTTTTTCTTAATTGTTTGTTGTGTATTGGTTGTTGTCTTTTTATAACGAATTTCTACTAACAAAGTTACCAACAATTTCAAATAACATATAATTTTTTTTCTAATTTATGCTTTATAATTTACAATTAATTGAATTTCAATTAGTTATAAAAAGCATGGAAAAAGAATCATATATTTTTTTTGGCTAAATCTGTTAAATTTTCAATGGTCAAATCTTTCAGTTCTATGGCACCTTCCTTATCGAAAATATTGGGTGACATAAAAATGCTTCCATCTCGATATTGGCCGAAGCATAAATATCCAACATTAGTTTCTTCTCCCTTAATGAACCAAATTGAAACTTTGTAAGAAAGTGGTCCTTGTTTTGAGATATTAAATGAATCAGCTTGGAGTCTGATTTTAATTTCTTCAGCAATCGGTTTTAGTTCTACTTCTAATCTTGGGAAGAAAAGTTTTTCTTTTTTCTCGTTCAGCTCTTGAATTTACTTTTCAATAAATTCCTTGTCTTCCTTGTACTTTTTAAGGGCTTCTTTAAAATTATCATAGAGAAACTGTAGAGATGATTTTGCTTCCATTCGTTTGAATTGTTTTTATGATTTCGAGATTTGAAATTTTATATATCATTAAGTCAGTTTTTGCTTTATTGGAATAACAGACTTTGGGGATTTCTATTACATGATTAGCATCCCCGTTTGACAAAAGAACATCTTCTTTTATTCTTGAAGAATAAATTTTCTTATAAATTCCAACAAACTTTTTTCTTCCAACTTTAATTAAAACGTGCTTTCCTGTTGCTTTTTCGGCAAAAACCAGATCCTGATTATTGATTGATGCGTAAGCACCCATCTCACTTCCTTTTCCTTTACAGTAAAAGTAGTCTGCCCGAATAAAAGGAAACGGGAAAATACGTAAATCAAAAATCAGATCTACTTAAATCTTGTTTCCGTCCGGAAGCCATTTGTCGATTAAAAAAAGCAATTTTCCTTCTTTGGTCTTAAGCTTTTTGTCTTTAACCATTTTGATTGCCTTCTTCATGTAAGGCAGAAGAATTTTATTTTTAATTTCTTCTTTGTTTCTCATGATGATTGTTCATTTTCAGATTCCAGGTTAAACACCAATTTTTTTTCGAATCCAAGTTCATCTACTGCTTGATCCTGGATATAATCAAAGAAATTAAGGACTCCTTCTAATTCGCTTGTTTTTTCGCTTGAAATAGAATCTGAGCTTAAGATCTCGATGATCTGGGCTTTTTGTTTTTTGAGGTTTTTGAAAAACTCCTCATTTACTTCAATTACCAGTTTTTTTGTCATGTTTTTAGAGATGTTAGAATTGAGTTACGAAACTGAATTTGGGTTTGTTACAGAATAGGAATTGCTTTTTTTGGTCTTGATATGCTCTATTAGTTACGAATATGTGTAGTTGATTGTTACGGGTAAAAATCCAAAAAAGTAAGTTTTATAATAGTTTTATAGATATACAAAAAAGTTCATAGGATTTGGAAAATCATATAAAAATTCCAAAACCTTTGAACTTATGCCTATATCTATGATTTGCCTAAAAACGCTACTGTTCGAAAGACCTACGCAAAAACCTTCTGGGTTGTTACAAACAAAAAAGCCCTGGTGTTTTACCTGGGCTTTATCGAGTTGCTTGTTGTTGATTTTCTTTACTGAAGCGAGTCGGCGGATAAGGAGTCAACTTCTTCTACGGTTGTAGAGTCGATAGTTTGAACAGAATCTACGGCAACTGAATCGGTTACAGTAACGGAGTCAGTCATGGTTGAATCGGTTGGAGTAGAACCGCTTTCATTTGTAGTAGAGCAAGCGGTGAGTGCAGTTGCAAAAGCAACGAGTAATAATAATTTTTTCATTTTTATTTTATAGATTGATTTGTTAAGAGGTTATAAATATATATAAAAAATAGATAAAATACATGATAAATATATTTTAAATAATATTTTCATTTTTACAACAGTTTTAAAATATGGAGTTTACCATTCTTCCATTCACATTCTATTTCCCAGGATTTGGGTTGAGATAGAAAATTATTTACTAAAATTATGGCTGCTTCTTGACTTATGTTTGATGGTGTAGAAGTAAGAGTTTTGCAAAATTCAACTACATCTTCTATGGTAAACATTCTATCAGATAGAAGTTCTTGTGCTTTTTGGAAACCTTGTATATACTTATCAAAAGCAAAATCTACAGCTTTACCTCTATACTCTATTAGTCCTTTTGGTAAGTCTTTACCACCTTCCATAGCTTCATTAGCAAATTTGTAAACTTGAACTTCATCAAACCATCCAATTTATTACCTAAATTATATTTTTTGGCTATTTTAGATTGAAAATCATCTAATGTCATTTTTCTTTAGTTTTATGAAGATTAGAAATCATAATATTTAATTTGGTAAAGGGAATATAAAATCCGCCTTTCATACCTTTTCCATATCTAAAATAAACATTAATTCCAAATATTTGGAACCATGACCCTCCAATATGACTCCAATCTCCTATAATTAAAGGTGCGTATTTTCTATATTTATTAGCATCTTTTTTATAGAAATCAACAGTCATTCTTAAGTGAAGAAAAAATTGTTGTATTGCTTCTTCTTTAGTGTCTCCTTGAACAACAATATTCATTGAAGAGCCTAATAACTTTTTAGTTTCTTCATTTGAAGTGATAACCCAATGTCCTTCTTTTGTGTAGATTATATCTACAGGAAAATTAAGTAATTCTGTATTAACAATTTTCATTTCCATTAATTTAATATTAATTAATCATAATTAACAATCCAATATTTAAAGATCACATCCGGAGTAATTTCAAACTCTTTTGCAATATGCTTGGTTAAGAGTTTGGTATCATCAGGTTTAGAAGCCACTTCTTTTTCGAGTTTTTCGTTAAAAGAGCAGGTTTGATAATAACCAACCTTGTTGAACTGATCTTTGATAAGGATTACTAACATATCGAGATTTTTGCTCTATATGAAGTTACGTAACTGCTTCCTCATTTGTTACAGAGCTTATGACACTTTCTTCTAACAAGCTATTGGTAAATTCTTCCCATTTCAAATTTGCTTGAAATTTAGCTAATTCCAGGGTTTTGAACTCCCCCAAATACTTTAGTGTAGTACAAAAATGAAATGTCTCCGATCTGGGATTGGCCGATTGTAATCTGAAGTTTGGGGCATCTTTTTTCCCGATTTCATTAATGCTGAACAACTCTTGGATTCCTATAAAACCCTGATAAACCCCATTGTGTTCTGGGTGTTTTACCCAATTTATATTTTTAAATTTCATATAATAAAATTATAAATTATAATTTTAAAAACAAAATAAAAAACCCCCGATTTTGTCAGGGGTTTTTGTCGTTTAAACAGGCTTTTGACCTGTGGTGAGTTACCGCCTTCACCAGCTCGGCATAGACCGTCTTCACCAGCTCGGCATAGACCGTAGGACAGGCAGCGTCCGTTACTGGCTTTGTACCTCACACCCTTTCCGCAAAATACGACTACGGTGGGAATTCATTTCTTTATCCTGGACTATTCACATCTATCTGGGCAAAATGCTTTTATTGTATATGTGTCGTAATCAGGATACTTCTTCAGCACATCGTATATTTGGCCTATTACAGTCTTGGTCGTTCCGTCTTTTCTGGTGAGATCTATATTCAATTGAAGGTCGCATTCAGATGGGCAGAAAACCTGAATCAATCCTCTTGACAAAACCATATTAATTACTTTGCTTAGAGAGTAAAGGTTGTTCTCCTTATAAAGGACTTCTCCTTTTGAACTCAATGCTATTGTGGTAACTTTATTATCAACCACTGTTTGAGTAATTGTTACAAGTTCACCGTCTGGAGAATAGGCTTGAACTGATTTTCTTCCGTCTGTTCCAGCAAACAATGTCGTTGACAATGAAAGTAGGAATCCGATTAGAATTAGGGTGTGTTTAATTTTTTTCATTGGTTTGGATTTATTTCAATTCATACAAGATATAAAATATTACCAAAAAAACAAAGCCCAAAAGCAAGGACAATCCCAAAAAAAGGCCATCGTAAAACCCTTTTTTATAACTGTCTTTTTCTTTAAAGGAAGAAACGGATTCTATTGTTTCAATTATTTTTTCGGCTTTCATTCTTATATACAATAAATATTAAAATAAATCCTGGGAGGTTAGCTCGATTGTTTTCGGGTACAAACAAGCTTAACCTTTAGTCTTAAGTTCTTGATGCTAACCCAATAGGACTCGAACCTATATGCTTCGGCTCATACCGCTGCTATTCTTTTACCTTTCCTTTTTGACTCTTTTATAGGAGAGTAGAAATTCATCTTCGTAATCAGTAAAAGATTCACCAATTCAGCTATGGGTTAATATTAGAAAGAACGAATTTTAATGTCGATGCCAGCATGGATACCTTAGACGTAAGCCATGCCAGCAAAGCGACATCAATTGCTTACAGAATCGAATTGGTGATTGTAATGCCATTTTTGACTCGAATCACCTAAACACTCATTAAATCCTTTTTTAAGATTTTGAATTGTTGTTTTTTAAAGGCACCACCACACAATCCTTCTGAAGCAAGTAATTTATTTTATTACAATGGTAGTAGAACTAATCACTCTTGGCGCACCGGTGTTCTACCACCATTGCCGACATTAGGTTGCCGGTTTTCCCATATAGCCTTCCGAGCCATACAAGACGAGCGATTTGCGGATTTGTCGCTCCTTTTACATTATAGCAAAGTTACGAAATCGTCCCTAAGCTTGTTACAATACTTTTAACGTAAGCTCTCAAAAAAAGTTACATCATTTCACGATCTTCAGGAACTCTTTTTGACGCTTTGAAATCTCAATCTTGGATTGATTTTTTGCAAACTCAAAGATTTCCTGGTTCGCCTTTTCTCCAAGAGGACTGAGGTTTTCAACCATTACTTTCATAGCATGAAGAAATCTTTGATTTTCGAGTTTGAAATCCATAAACTCCTTGTATGCAATATCCAGCTCGAACACTTCGGTCTCAACATCCTGGTTGATAATTTCTTTTGAAATTTTACCATCAGGATTGTAGTTGGGATTACCCGGAGTGTTGGTTTTGGGATGATGATTGACCCAAGACGGTTTGTTTCGAATCAAATTCATCAAGGTCGCCAGAGAACGAACCGATACGGTCTTATCTCCTTTGTACAACTCCTTTTTAATCTGAGCTGCATTTTTACCTTGATTCATCAAGGAGTTTACAATTTGCTTTTCTTTAACACTCCAATAATGGAGCGGTTTAGAAAATACTTTGGTTTTCACTTTTGCCATTTTGTTTTTCGGGTTTAATATTTATTAAGACAAGTTAAAGTTTTCTATCCTTACGAAGCCTTACTTTTGCCGGAAGAAGGAAGTTGTTTTGAAGGTGTTTTGCGTTTTCTTTTTCGTAATAAGGGAAATCATATTTGATTCTCTTATCATATTCATACAGCATTTTTGCGGCGAACCTATCAACCCATCTTTCAGCTTTTAATGCAGTATAAATTAATTTTCTCAGGTTTTGTTTGCTTGTTTTAGAATCAGGATCAATATCATGAAACACTTTCCATTTATTTGATCTTCTACATTGGATATGACCTAATTCGTGAAAGAATGTACAAAGAAATTCACTTCTTGATTTTTTTGCTGAATGGTCAATATGTATATTTTCAGAATCACAGCAATAGCCGATCAAATTGTCTTGTTTAAGACAGTTTGTGAAAATAACATTTACCCCATATTTTCTTTTCAAGAAATTAATCTCTTTTGCAAGCACAACTTCAGGGTGTTTTTTATCTTTGATGCTATAATTACGAATTCTGTTTTTTGTTTGTTACAAAAAAGATTCTGGTGTTTTACATTGATTAATTTTCTGAGTTTTTGGTATTAACATCAGAATTAACAATGATTCGGTTAGCCCTAGCTTTGTTTTTGATCACTTCCTTGCCAACATCTTGCAGATTTTTGCTTTCATAAATTCTCATGGCAGTTGCCACATCAATTGCCTGTGCTGTTTGTTCGCTGGGTGTGGGAACAAAACTCAAGTAATTAATTCGAACTCCTCTCTCTTCCAAATTTTTATTTGCTCTATCAAGTAGAACTTCTTCGAAGTCAGACTGGTCAAAATCTACAATATCAGTATTGCCAAGGAGTTCCCTTGCAATATCTTTGATCCTTTTATCAATAATTGTGTTTTCAGCAGATTCAAACTCTGAATTATTTGCGCTTACATTATCTGGATCAGAATTCATCTTCGCCAAATATTTAGCATTGGATAGAAATTTTTCTCCATCAATGATTTCGTATTCATAATCAAGTTCAATGTTTGCTTTTACATTGTTTTTGAATGCTGTTTTAAAATTACTTTCTCCTGTCATTGGGTATCCGGGGATAGTAGTTTTGGCTTCACCTGGCATAACAGCTTTCGGTATTACTTCTCCAACAGGAATCAACTTCCATGTTTGTCCATAATCTTTCGTGTACAAGGTTTGTACATTAGACTGGGCATGATCGCATGACTGAAAAGCCAATGCAGACAATAGTAGAAATACGAGGTTTAGAATTTTTTTCATGATGGTTTTATTTATTTAGGAAGTTTAGAAATTTAATTGCTTTATACAGAATAAATCCTCCCCATATAGGGAATGTGCCCACAACTACGGATGAGAAAAAACCTGCATGAACATAATAATGGCCTTTTATAAAGGTGTTTACCCAGGTAAACATAAGAGATATATACATAATGACCAATACTATTTTGACAATCGTTGTTAATGCTTTCATTTGGTATATGAGGGTTAGTTATTTTTAATTACAATCCAATTTTATCTTGGAGTCTTACGTTCCAGCTATAAAGGCTTACTGTAACACAGGCACCAATTACTGCTATTCCTGTATAACCCATTTGTCTGCTTAGGTTTCTTGCGCTCTCTTTTTGGGATGGAATCGTTGCTTGTTCTATTGCCAAAATTGTTCCACAGGCAGCAATAAAAATTAGTCCTTGAACAATTCTTTTGTTTTCTTTCTGTTTATTATGATAAGCATAATTGGTACAGGCATGAGGAATTCCAGTAGAATCCCTTTCAATGTACTGGGCTTTTGTATCTGATGTAAAAAACAGTAAAACACCAGTGAGTAATATAAAAATTATTTTTTTCATATTGAAGTTACGAAACCAACTTTTAAAATGTTACAAGTTCATTTATCGAATAGTCTGGTTCTTTAATTTCGCCTTCGTGTTCAATATGGAGCATTACTTTCATGCCGCCTTCAATCCAGCATCTTTTGATTTGGTGTTCTACTCCATTTCTATCGTTTTGGATTTTTACATTATTGCTCCATTCTTTTTTCCAGCCTGTTCCTGGTATGTAAAACTCCATAACCCGGACATTGCTCCATTCTTTTTTCCAGCCTGTTCCTGGTATGTAAAACTCCATAACCCGGACAATACTGCATCCAGGATATAAACGGTAAACTTCTTTAAAGTCTATTTTGAAATTTTCAGGAATACATTTTTGGACTTCAACATATGAGTCGTCTTCCTTAAATAAAAAAGCAGGGAGACCCGTTTCCTTATGTGTAATAATACCTTTTACAGTATTTGTTTTAAGTCCGGATTTGAAAGGTTTGTTAGATGGGAATTTTACGACTCTTTTCCCGATTAATTTTTGCAGGTGTTCCACTGGCTTTTTATATATAATAAGTTACGAATGTTTAAACGTATTTGTTACAGAAAAGTTACAAAACAAAAAGAGGGAGAATTTTACTTTTCTCCCCCTTTTAAGCAACATCTTTTTTGAAATGGAAAGTTGCCTGCAAACCATTTTGTGATCTCGATTGGATTCGAACCAATGACCGACTGCTTAGAAGGCAGTTGCTCTATCCAACTGAGCTACGAGACCGTAGTCTTTGTAAGTGTGGGCCCTGTTGGGATCGAACCAACGACCCGCAGATTATGAGTCTGCTGCTCTAACCGACTGAGCTAAGGGCCCAATATTTAAAGAACGATATTTTGGATTGCAAATATAGATATTTTCAATTAACAATTCTGCCTATTCCATGTTTCCCCTCCAAAATTTCTTTGTGAACTTCTTTCCAGGTTTCAATTTTCTTAGAATCAGAAAGTTCATAGCCGCCTGAAATTGCAATTTTTATTTTAAAAACTTTTGATTCCAGTCTTGAACAGAAAATATATTCGTTTCCGGATTTTACAATTAGTGCTTGATGTTTTAAAAACCAATCAAAATCTGTAGAATACTCCACATCTTTGTTGATTCGATACCAGGTTGAGGGAGGTAAGTCTTCAATTATAAATTCAACATTTTCGTATGAATTCATTTTTTAGTCTCCTTATCATAGGCAAGTAAATGTTTAGGAGGATTTTCTAATGACATCCACATAAGATGGGTTTTTATTCTTGTTTCAAAAGCACCCCAGCAAAAAACCCATTCCGGATTGTTCATAAGCCGACCTTTTCCATTTTCACTCCAGGTTCCTTGGCGAATGTTATGTTTAGTCATAACATCATAGAACTTATTTTGCAATTTCTTGAAGCTATCGTTTTTGTTAATATTAATTTTCATGATGTCATTATAGACATCAGCCAATATTTTTGCGTTTGTGTTTTTACTCATCATAAATTAGTTACGAAAGGGAGAGTTGGTATGTTACGATTTACGGAAAGAAGATGATGTGATTTCGAATGCTTCTTCACTTCCGATGCCAAAAACTTCCTTATTAAGTTCTTCGCAAATTTTTGAAGCCTCATCATAATTATGGGTTTCAAACACTACTCCGGTAGGAGAATACCCCGACACATTCTTATCAGCAATTCCAAGAGTTTGATAACCACTAACAATAACCGGAATAAAAGCTGCGTCCTTAAGCGATCTTGTTTTGTTGATCAACAGTTGCCAAAGCAAGTTGTGAAAAAACGTGTTTGGAAAATGCTTTTTGAATTTCAAATAGATTTCTTCAACGATTTCAGTTTGGCTTTTCATCTTGATTGGGTTTTCAATTTCACTTTTCATATTTTTTGATACTATCCTGTATTTTTGAGGCTCTCTTCCTAAGAGTACGAGTGCCTGGTTTCTCTTTTTAATTCGAGACATAGCCTCAGCCCTGGTAATACAGAAATCAACTATTTTGTTTTTGCTGTTAATTACATGAACAGGGTAAATGGCCAATTTCTGACTAATCATTTCTGCCTGAGAGAATATTGGTTTATCCTCTTGAAATCCGACCATATAATTTTTCTTTCTTAGGCTTTTAAAATCAGACATTTCTCAGTGCTTTTGATGGTTTCCAAACATCCCAATTCTTTAGAACTTCTTCTTCAGATATGCGGCGACTGTTGGCGATAAATCGAACATATTCATTCATTAATAGTTCTGCTATTCTCTGCGAGTCTTTATTTCTATCATCAACGAACTGTGGTCCTTTTCTTTCTGCTACTTGCTCCAACCACATCAGACACATCCTGGTGAAAGACTGTTGTGTTGTTCGGTGTTCTTTCGACATTTGTTCCAGGAATGAATTCATGCCTGATCCGACAATGTGTTCATCATTCACATATAATGCACCGGTGAATGCGTTTGTTTCTTCAGAGAGAGAACGTGCGTGTTTGATTTTTTTTACTTTAATTTTCATCTTGCTTTTTCGTTTGTATAGAAGTTACGAAATGAATAATTTATTTGTTACATACCTTCTGAAGTATCCGTTAATTCAGGGGATAGGGCAGGAAACATATAGGGGGAGAATCCTCCTTGAACGCATCCCGGAACAGGGAGAAGACCATCATTTGATCCGCTTTTCTTATCACATCCAGGAATTTTTGTCATGCCAACATACCAGGATTTACGATACTTATCGTGAATTTTTTCAATATTGGCTAGCAGATGAAACCCACCTCTTGTTTTTGAAATGGTGATAGCATCCAGGTTCATAATATCATTTTCTTTAATTGTGTTAATTACATCTTTATAATCAACTTCATCAAAGTCAAAGTTCATGTAAATTTTTCTTGAATATGTAACCTGAATTTCTGATAAAATTTCAGAATGAGGATTATATCCTGTATAAGGTTTGGTTATCAACTGTGCAAATTTGATAAGAGAATTTTTGGTTGCTTTCTCCAGGTCACGAGGATTTGGGTTTATGTATAACGCCAAACTTTCTTGAGGGAGTTCATTTCCTTTATAAGTATAACTACCGACAGGACATTCTAATTGTTTAATTTTTGAAAACAAGTTTCCTTTAGAGGAAGTAAATCTTTTCAATTGTGTTTGACCTGAAGATAGAATTAATCCTTGTGCATATTTTGCACGTGCAAAAAGACACACATAATAGGTTTCATGATTTTTTAAATCAGGAAGCCAGTCGATGAATGCTTTAAGACGAGATTCGTTGGCGATTATCTTGTAATTCTCAGTTGAACTCATTTTTGTATTTTTCTAATTCTTTTAGAATTTGAATAAGAATGTGAACGTCAAAATTAATCAATTTTGGTGTTGATTCGTCAAACATTGTGTTTAGTACAGCCTCATCTTTTCTTACTGCCATGATATAATCATCCAGCTCATCTCCCATATTGTTAGTTAATCTTATTCTTTGAGGCAGCTCAACATAATCAAGATTGGGGAGAATCAAAGACTCAATTTCCTGATTGATATTTCTGATGATACTTTCCTTAAGGTCTTTTATAACGTTTTCGAATTTTTCAGACTTCTTCAACATAATTTCTACCCTCCTTTTCTTTAATTTGCTCCTCCCAATGATTTTTAATTTTAACCAATTTGGCTCCGAGCAGATATTTTTCGTTTCTGTCCACCCATTCAAAAGCCTCCTTAAACCAGGAACTGATCTGATCTTTGTTAAGAGAAACAAGATCTCCTTCTAAGAGTATTTTTATCTTTTTGTGTGTTTTGATTTCTTGATTCATAAATTTAAGTTACGCAGCTAATCTTTAGTTTGTTACAAGTTTTGAAGGTTCATAAACCATTCTGTAGCCATTTCCTGCCTTTTCTTGGATTTTGAATCCGAATTTTTCATAAAATTTATGGAGCTTATTTACTGGAATTTTACCTTTTTTGATTGCCCCTAGCATAATGACTGGGTGCAGCATTATTTGAGATTGATTTGACTTCACATCTGCGGTGCGTAGCGTAATTGGAATACCTGTTTTGTCTGAAATTGAAGTAAGAGCTTTCATTACTTCAGAGGCTTGTCCTTTTTTCCGTTTGTCAGGATCAGTGCTTATGCATTCGATTTCAACTGAGTCTTCATAAATGTATAGTAAAACCTCAACCAAATCACAGGCATATACAGTAAACTCACCTCCAACAAAAAAGAGGCCACCTTTCATATTAATTATTTCCTGAAGGAACGGATGTTCAACAGACTCAATTCTGTCCATAACAGAAAATCCATCCTTATATTTAAATTTAGGATAAAGCTTTGTTTTTCCCATCACAAGTCATATTTGTTTTTTTCAATATCATCAACAGTTTTAAGAAGAACATCTTCACCGTGTGATTTTATCCAATAAACATTATGGGATTGTAGTACTTCTACGAATTGTCTGTTGATTTCTTTTTTGAAATCATAAATCTTTTCATAGATAGCATCGCATTCCTCATCTGTTAAATTTTTCTCAAACTCTGCTTCTAATTCTTTTGGTGTTATACTACTTTCCTCCTCCGCCAAAAAATCAAGAAGGTTGTTGCATAAACAACCTTGCATAATCTTAAAAGTAAAACTTTTTTCTCTTAATTTATACAAAAGCTGAATCATGAGTTCTAATTGTTGATAGCCGTCAAACACAGTGCTGCATATCAGCAACTGTCCTTTGGGCAGATCAGTAAAAAACCCAACTGTTGCTTTTTGATTTTCAGGCCAAAATTTTCCACGCATATCATACCAGTCCCACTGGATTTTATTTTTCTCCAAATACCGGATCAGTTCTTCCGGGATGTCGATGATGAATCCATTTTCTAATACTATGGCTTTATTTTCAGTCATATATAAGTTACGAAATGAGTAAGGTTTTGTTACAACAGAGATATTTTACAAATGCATTGAACTTTATTGTATATCAATTACTTTTTTTTAAAAGACATCTTAAGACATCTTTAGTCCAAAGAGAGAATTTCCTGGTTAAGCCGGGAATTTAATAAAAAGAAAAAGGGAGAGAAGCACAATGGCTTCGCCCCCAATTTCCATCAACGTATTACTAATTACTTTTTCAGTTTCAGTATCTCAAGGATTTCGTTTGCGGTTCCTTTGTTGGTGACGCATTGATAAATGGTATTGAGAAGCAATACTTTCTTTTGGTCATAAACATCCGGCTTCTTTTCTGCCGTGATGATTGCTTCTTCGATTTTTTGAAGAGGATTTGCTACCGCAGATTTTGGGGAGAGATGCTTGGCTGTGATTTTGGTCTTTTTAATTTCCGACTTCTTGATCTTCGCACCTTTCGCTTCAGCTTCTTTGATCGTGGTTTTTACTTTTTGCTCATGCTCTTTTGTAGCATTCTTGATCGACTTGTCAAGCTCTTTCTCGGCCTTTTCAGGATCATCTTTGTAATGTCTGAATACATTCACAACCAACGAGTCCTGAATACTCCCGTCTGCCATCATCTTGTGATATTTTTTGGGGAGCTTGGTTAGGCTCAGACAAAAATACACCTTGTTCTCCTTGTACCCTGTTTTCTTCGATATGTCTTTTACTGACCATCCAAAGTTAACTAGTTTCTCAAAAGTCAAGCCCAATTCAATATTCTCAAAGGGTTTGCCATTGTTGGAACTCACCATCCTCAACAGAGAATCTTCGGGAGTTTCTTTTGATGCAATGATTGCGGGAACCTTCTTGATTGCCTCGCCTGCTTTAAGCAGGAGTTCAACAGCCCTCATCCTACGGTGGCCTTCACGCAGAATATAACGGCCTTTAGACGTGGGGTGAGGAATAACACGGATCGGTTCTTTGACACCGTTCTCTTTGATATTATCTCGGAGTTCCTCAAACTTTTCGGAACCGTAATCCAACCGGTTGTTAAATCCATCCTCCACTTCAATTAAATGAACTGGGATGTGAAACAACTTACTTGTTGACAGTTCGTCTTCTCCTTTCTTCTGTGCTTTCTTACGATTAGATGTGGTTGCTTGGGGGGTGGACATACGTTGATAATTTTAAGTGTGAATTTTAAGTTATGGGTTTTTCAACGCCCAATTTTAATTAAAAGTTACATTGAAACCCGATTTTTTTAATAAAAAACTTATTCACATCACCCTGTTGAAAACCTTGGTCATTTCTTTTTCTTGGACTTCTTTTTTTTGATGTATTGTTCATCCACAAATGAAGGGTCCTCAATATCTCCTACGTTATAGGTTAGGATTTCTACTCCTGGGAAAGCCTTTTCAGCAACTTCCTTTGAAGCAAATACTTGGAAGCTGAACAAGCCATCAACCTTATCAAGATCATCGAAACTAGGTTGGTAGCACACATCTTCAGAACTGGAGCCAAACGGCATTTCCTCATCTTCCTCAATCGAGGCAATCATGTCACCCACTCCTTCGGTATCTAATTTTTCATGAAACCTCGGAACTGCTTTTTCCCGGATAATGTCATAGTCTGAGTCAGACATATTATCAACATCAAAATCATCAGGAACAACAATGCGAGTTGTCAGGGAGAATTCTACGAGGATTGATTTCATGTTATTCGAAGTATATTGTTTTTAATTTTAAGATTTCTTTTTTGGATGGGGCTTTTCCAATATAAATTATATTTTTAATGATTGTATAAGCAGCCAAAAATCTTTTTCAACAGATTAAGAATTGCTTTTATTTTATTCAGAGTATATTGTTTTTAGTTTTTACTATCAGTTTGTTTTGACAAAACACTTATCAGGATTTGTGAACTATCTGAATTGTAATCCACATATAATTTTTCAGCAAAAGGAATGCTTTTGTCAAAATTTTCCATTTGCTTCACTTTCCATTCGGACTCCTCCAGCCTAATTGTCAGATCTTGAATTTTATCTTGATATGCTAAACCGCATAGATAAATTCCAAACAAAAATGCCATTGTGTGAGAAACCAATTTCAAGATTATTTTCATGGTTGAGTTACGGAAAGGAGAATTGATTTGTTACTATTTATTTTCCAACAATGTTTTTGATGATCGTATAAGCAGCCAAGATCTTTTTCATCTTTTCTTCTGCTTCGGTAATGTTATCAGGATTCTTATCAGGATGCCATTTCATTGCCATCTTCCTAAACGCTTTCTTCACCATTTCCCAATTTGAATTAGAAGCAACTTCCAAAATATCATAAGGGCTTTGGTCTTTTAAATAAGTGTTGGCTTCATCCAAACTCATCCTTTTATTAAAAGCCTTCTTCCACTGAGAGGGAGAACCATAACCTTCCACTTTAGGGTCGTAACGTTTATAAACGTCCATAAAACCTTTTGCCATTATCTTGGTGTTATTTCGTGTTCTTTTACACACATTGTTGAACCATGACCATTATCTGCTTGAATAATGTACTGTTGAAATTTTGATTGTTCTGATTTTAATACTGGTCGAACAACAATAGCATTATCAAAGCCCCAATCCTCCCATCGTTCCTGAACTGACGGTATTAATTTAACCGCCTGTCCTGTTCTGTATTTAACGTTTGGAATGTTAATTATTTTCTTGTTATTTGCCATTACTTTACAAGTTTTACTTCAAATGGTTTTTCAAATGCCGGTAAATTCAATGCTGATAAATGTTTGCATTTACGATGAATCCTCCAGGCCGGACAAGAACAACCCCAGTGACGTTTCTTTCTGTTCTGAGATATTACATAAATTCTATCGGAACTTTCAGAATGAATCTCAAAACGATTTATCCACTGGTCATTGTCTGGTAAAACAACATTTCCAGAAATACGAAGTACAGGAAGTGTTTTAGTTGCGCTCATAATTTTGGTCGATATGTATAGCCTTCAAAGTCTGCTATATATTTTGAAACGGTTGTGTGGATATTTTCTTTACTGTCTTTCGTTTCTTTTGCGAGAGTGTTAATAAACTTTATATATGTAGAACACCCATTATTGAACAACTCAACAGCATAATGAATTTTTTCAGTGTGCTTGTTGTCCCTGTAATATTTAACTTCAGGAAAATATTTCTTGTCAATCTCTTGACAAACATGATTAAAGAAGTCAGGTGCTGTTTTCATAATACAGTTACGAATTAACCGGTTGGTTTGTTACAAATTAGTGTTGAGCCATAATCATCCCAATACCAGAATTTAATTTTGTTTCATTTTTGTAATATCGAACATATTTGCTTACAAATTTTGAAACTGTTGATTTAAGCAAAATAATGGTTTCTGGTAATTTTTCAACAGGAGTTTTCTCAAGGTCAACATCAAAAACAATAAAAGAATTACCCATCATTAAACCATTTGCCTCTTTGAATCCGATTCCTTTTTGCTGCCAAATTGTTTCGTTTTTGTTATAAGGGTCAGACTTAAATTCTTCAAACAATTCATGAAGTAATTTATGAACTGATTCTGAAGTTGGAGTTTGATTTCCTTTAACCTGATGAGATGTTGGAATCATTCTGGATACCTCCGAGAAAACAGCATCAACATCTGCTTCATCCCAATTAATATCAATACGTATATCAATAGAACCGCAACTTACTTTATATCTTTGATTTTTCATAATACAGTTACGAAAGGGAGAACTGGTTTGTTATAGCATTTAACAAATAATTTTCTGCCCATTGCATTGCTGCTCTACGAGCATTGTAATTAAAGTGTTTGTTATTTGGTGTTTTACCCCATTCAATTGCTTCCCAAAAAATTGGGGAGAACGCTATTTCATTAGGATAAGAATCATATTTTGTATGAGGTTCAAAAACCTGGACTGTATAGGAATCTTCATTGTCCGGATGATTCAATTTAAAAACAAGATGAGTACCAATAAATCCTTTCCCATCAATTTCCCATCTGATATGTGAATTATCTGGATAGATTGGACTATTTTTAAAAGTAAGCGGGTTCTTAATAATCATCATTTTGAACAATATCAATAATTTCTGGGTCTGCAATTTGATGGTCGAGTTCTGAAATGATATTAATCAAATCCAAATCATGAACATCTGTTAGAAGATGAGTGCTGATTTCGCCTTGAACATCAGTTTGAATTTTTGGCTCATCAGTATGGATACCAACAATTACTTCATTTAAGTTACCATCTGAATCATGAGAGCAAAACACCACACCGTTATTTAGGGAGATAAATCCTTCAGGAATATCTGTACCGCCATTTTCTTCAAAGTAGTGGTATTTTGCAGCTTTTGTTTTTTGTTCAAGTGTTGTTAGAATTTCCTCTCTTACACTCAAAACTTTCAACCGCAGTGCTTCTGCATCAGCAGAGTATTCTTTTTTATTTTGTTTGTTTGACATGGCTAAGTTACGTTTTTGGTAAAAGATTTGTTACAAATAGAATGTTTCAATCGAGTGTACTATTACTACTACGATTAGTGTTATAATGATTTAATTTATTTTATGAGTTCCTTTGCCTAAAATTTCTGAAATTTTTGATTTATCTCCTCCTTTAGCAGAAATTTCATTAGCTAATTCACAACATTCATCATTCATAATATTCCAATATAAATTTCCACACATTTGATCACGAAGATTTACTTTTTTTCTAAGTTCTTCATAATCCTTTTCAAAATCTAAGTTTTTTTCTGACATATTTTAATGAAGTTTAGTTCCAATGAAGTTTAGTTCCAGTAATTACAAGTCCTTGTCCAGTCAAGAATGTTTTACGGTTCATGATGAATGTTTCAGCCGGTTCAACCCATTCACCCGAATCGTCACATTCCGGATGCTCATCCATGAATTTACGCATCAACGTAACATCTCCTGTTTGGAAAACTTTTTCCATTTCCTCGACCATTTCAGGGGTTACACCCTCATTGTATTCATCCAACATTTCATCTTCAAGATGCGATTGAAGCGTTGAAAGATTTCCGTCAAAAATTTCTTTAAAGGCTTCATCTTTTGAGTCAAATAGAAAAGGGCGTTCAACACCATCTTCTTCAGTTCTCATCATGCAATTCCATCCATCGCACAAGGTATCATATGCAATAATGAATTTATCTTTGAGTTCGATTTCTTTTGCCATAATGTAGTTACGAAAGGGAGAACCAGTTTGTTACTTAAACTTAAACCCAATCATCAAGATCATCAAGGTCTTCTTTTTTTATGTCATTACCTTCATTATCAAGTTGAAAAAAAGAAGGATCAGAACCTTGATCTTTTAGTAAGATGGCAGTTTGTTCTCCTGATAGAATTTGATTATCAACTATTGTTGATATTTTTCCGGAAGAATCGCCTTCTGTAATATCATGGTGAATCTGCTCAAGATTAATTCCGTCAGGATATGGTGTTTCAGAAAGGATTTCTACCTGAATGATTGTACGATAAAATTTTCTTTTTGAGGACATTGTGTTTATTTATTTATCTGTTGAGTTGTATAATGTATAGTCACCACCTTTTTGTTCAGGTTCAGTATGTGCTTCGCAAGTATTGCACCAACAATCTTCAGACTCTGCATCTTCGGGTTTGCTGATATATCCATCTTTCTCGCTTACCCAAGCCTTAATATCAAAATCAATAGAACCACATTCTGAGCAGACCTCATGAATAATATTGGTTTTATCAATGAGTTCTACTTCATCGGTTGGTAAATTAAAAAATTTCTTTTGATGTTGTTTTACAATCGCAATAGAGGCTCCTCTGATTGTCTGAATTTCAGGAAAAATTTCTTTATCAAATGAGTGCAAAACTCCTCCATTAGGAGCAAACAAAAGAATAATATTTTTTTCTGTTTTTTCGAGAGTGAATGTGTGTTTCATGATTCAGTTACGAACTAAAGTTAAGATTTGTTACACACTAAATGTAGCAACCAACATTTCTCTTGTTAGTTCATCATCTTCTGTGTAAGAAGAATTATTTTTTGGAACATAATACTGAACATCCTCAAACTCAATACAATCATGGTCATCCATGTAAAGTTCAGTAGTGGCTGAATCCTCGTCTTCTGATACTTTAGTACAGAATTTTGATAGGAAGTTGTTTATTATTTCTTTCATAATTCAGTTACGAATTAAAATTAAGATTTGTTACAACAATTCTTTTTCACCCACATGAAGAACACCAACCGGCTCATCTTCATTTTTGATGGCATCAGTCAATGTAAAATTTGGCTGAGATAGTAATGTGTCTTTACCTTCTTCAGAAAGGTCGTTCCAGTAGAGATTGATTTCGAATGTTTCCATTAATTATATTAAATCTTTCCAAACAGAATGAACTTTATTGTATATCAATATATTGTAAAACACCAGAGCTGTCTGGGCTGGTTCTGGAGCTGGAAGAAATTTTGGAATACTTATAAAAGCAAGAAACCCCGACTCTTTCGAGCGGGGTCTCTCACAGAACAGAAACAGAAACAGGTCTTTATTCGGGCGTTGGTATTTTTCTCAGATTGCCAACTAAAATTGCAGCATCATACAGTAGAATATTACCCTTATTAATTAAATTGCGAATGTTGATTAGTTCATCAACTATTCCGTATTTTACGTTTCCATCAGGATAAATTCTAATAATTTTACTTGTTGAATCGAGTGTCATAAATTCAATAGGATGTTTACAATCCCTTGTAAATGTTTTCCCAATTCGTTTCAGTTCTTTTTGAACTTCATCAACTATCTGAAACTCAAGTGAAAGAACTTCTGCCATATAATCTTTCCCTTCAAACATTCTGTATTCTTTGGAAAGTTTATCGAACTCCTTTTTCAGATTGGCATTATTAGCTATTTCATCACAATAAACCTTCAGAATACCATTCTTTATTTTTCTGTTAATGTTTAAAGGTCGATTTTTACAGGCATTTTCAATATATATTGAAGCCAAAACACTTGGCGTAAAATCAAATAGTTTATTATACTTAGCCTTTATTTTTTTTTTGTTGTTTGCCAATACTAAAAAAGCACGATAATTGAAAGTTTCAATTTCTGTATTTTTTATTCGTTTCATGTTTCAATTATGTTTTGAAATATAGGTTTGTTACAAGAAATAAATGGTTTTTTTAAGTTTTTCAATCTCCTCTTTTGAGGGAGCCTTGTCTAAATATAAAACATGATAATAAGTGCCATCAAACAGTTTTTTGAGTTCTTTTGTTTTAATTCTCACCTTTATAATACCCGACAATGTTGTCGCAAATTCAGGTGCAGTATGGTAATCATCTGCACAAACCATAATGGGAAATTCGAGGCTGATCTTTTCAGTTTTCATATCAACAAAAGAAATCATTTACAGAAAAAGGTTCATCCCATTTAAAGATACCGCCGATTTCGTTCATTAATTCTTCTCCTTCTTCAGGGGTAAAAACCCCAAGAAAACCATGTTTCATTGAGTAAAGTTTCTTCTTTTTCATGTTGTAATTACGAAAGTGAGATTTTGAATGTTACGATTATTTCTCTACGACAAACGATTTCTCATTAAGAGCCAAAAGGATTTCGTAATAAGCCGCACAATCCATATCTTCAAGGACTTCATCAAATTCATCAACTCCGGCATCTTTATGGACTTCTACTTGAAAGGTCAAACTCCCGTCATCGCCCAACTGAATTCCACGACAATCTGCATAAACATTGTCTGTAATCAAATGAATAAAAACAGACTCTTTAAAACGAATCAAGACACCATCCTGTTCTTTCAAAATGTTTTTGACAGTTTCTTTAATTCCTTTACGGAATTTTTCAGAGAGTTCCTCATATTGCTTGTTAAGAACTTTCCAAAGAAGAGATTTACGAGCCATAGTATCCGTCTTTAATTTTGTTGTAAACCAACTGATGATTATCGTAGCAGTCTAATGATGATTTGTATTCACCTGTAACCGCAAACTTTCTCCAGTCCGAAATTAAATTCTTCAAATCCTGGTCTTGTACTTCAGTTTCCCATCTGTCCAATATTCTCGGATTGGTCGGGGGAGAAGTATTGGTCATTGCCTTAGCAATTTCCAGTTGTGTTTCTTTGTTCATTGTTTAATTACGGTTACTTTTCGATTTTTGTTACATCACTAACCAAAGTATATTCTGCTGATTTTTCAGAATATTCATAATCCCCCGCTTCATCAAGGATTTTTTGTTTTGCTTCTTCTTTATTTTGTGCTTCCACTTCTATTTAATTAAAAGAATAAGAAGTTCTGCAAACGGTTGCTTTGAATTTAGGCATGATTCCTTTTTTTAGAAGTTAATTACAACTATGTCTTTGTCGGGGAGAACGTTAAAATCCAAAGTTTCAGTTTCAGGATCAAAATCAATTTCCAGACTTTTTACAATCAAAGGAATATGCTCTTCAATATTATCTTCCGAAAAGTTTTTGCTTTTGAAGCAGAGGGTCGTAATCCTAAAACGATGGCTATGTGTTACAATAATTGTTTTCATGGTGGAATTACGTTTAATTGTTTTCATGGTGGAATTACGTTTGTTTTTTTACTTTGTTACAAACTGCTTCAAGTATGCTTTTGTTGATGCGATTGATTTGTCTTCTCCATTAGGAAAGATATTCACTATGATACGATTTTTGGAGTTGTCATACTCCAGTTGAACCGAAAGGTTTTTTACTTTTACACACAAAATATCTCGTGTCAATTCTTTAGCATGAAAATTTTCGGTTCCATAAGCATTACCCAAAACATCAACAACATCAAAATCCTGAAACATCTCTTCTTTGGTTTCTCCTTTATAATTTGGGTCATCGCCCCACATCGCATAAGTCGTAGCAATCGGCTCATCAACCACATGGTTGGGATAGAGATCCACAACAACGCCTTCATATTCTTTTTTTATTTGAACAACAATCATATCATTTACAAGAACATAAAGATATTCATGGTTCAAGTAATTTTCACTCCCAAATTCTCTTTGAGATCGGTCTGAAACAAATAGCTTCATTGTAGTTTTTTATTAGGAACGCTTAAAACAGCGTGTATTTTTTGATAACCCGATCAATTTCTTTGATGCTCTTTTCGACACAATCCTGAACAATTCCGAATTCTTCAGGGTTCACGTTTTTCATTCCTGAAACCAGCGAGTTCAGTGTTCCGGTAAGGTCTGACTTTGCTTTTTGCAGGGTTGCGAAATCGTGAATATTTGTTTTGTCTGAATCACGCTTTTCAAAATCGGGACGCTTTTTAAGACGCTCAAGCATATCCACAAATTCATCGGGGCGAACATAAACATCGCCAATCTGAATCCAAGCCTTCTTTACAACGATGTCAGGACACTTTTCTCCTGAAGTTCTGCGATAATGAAGTTTGTAATCACCAAACTCATTTTCCAAATCTTTGATTTTTACTTTTGCCATTTCTGTTCTCTTTTGTTTGTTTTATGATTAAGTTACGAATTAGATAAACAATTTGTTACATTTCAGAAAGTATGTCTGCAATTTGGCAGAGAGAATAAAGTTCCGAACAATCATCCAAAGAAATACTTCCTTCATCCGAAGATTCTCCTTTTTCAGTACCATCCAAAAAGATTTTATTTTCTTCATCTACTCGGATAGTATGAATAGCATATTCAGAATAAAAACCATGCTTGGAAACTTTCACAAAGAAAGGGAGAGAAAACAGTGTATCTGTATCTTCTTTATCTTCTTCACTAATTAAAGAAATTTTTTTCTTTCCAATACGAGAAACTTCTTGTTTAATTTTGGTATGTATCTCGTCTGAGAGCATACGATACCTTTCTGTATTTTTGTCCATGATTAAGTTACGAATTAAAGTTTAGGTTTGTTAATGCTTCTTCTGCTGTTTTACCGGAAGCAACTGTTGACCAATCATCAGAATTTTGACTATTGTCACCTTCAGCACTTACTTGTTGGATACGGTATCCTGTCAAATATTTTTCGATTCCCATTTAAATTTTGTTTATGGTTTAATTACGATTTCCTTTTGAGGATTATTACAAAAAACTTTTTCTCCTCAGATCATTTACAATATGAATATTATCATGGCTAACTTTGCTTGAAGTAGAAAATCCATAAATTACCATATTGCAAGCAGATTTTTGATCCTGGGTTAGTTTATCTTCGTTTTGAAGGAGCTCTATTGCACTCTTATATTGGTGTTTTGTTGGGATATAATATCCACCGGCTGTTTCATAATCAAATTTACTTGAAGCTGATTTTTTTTCTTCTTTTTGCCTCTTACGTTTTTCGTATTCTTCCCTGAAAGAGGGGTCTTGCATTTTTTGTGCAAATTCTTTTCTTTTATGTTTAGACGGTCTGTATTTAAACCTCATAGGAATCAGTATTATTAGCTACAATTATAATCATGCCATGTAATATGAATTGCTTCTAACTTGTCCCCTAATATCGGACCACCATAGTTTTCAAACTTCATTTTAATTGAAGGATAAACTTCTAATCCATTTGGACATTGTATTTTTAATGGTAGCTTTCGTTTATCTTCTGAAATTTGTAATGCCTCTAAAATGAAGTCATTCAAACTTTTCTCTTCAGAAAAAGAACTGCTGCTAACATTGTAGTGACGAATGTTTCCGGCTTCATCGGTAATTTGAACTTTGTATTCCATACCAATTTTTTT
>ERZ724505.441-NODE-441-length-26732-cov-17.399970_pt1 | contig 26732 bp, 31 predicted proteins | sample MGYA00376038_ERZ724505 | MGnify/ENA primary metagenome ERZ724505 (study PRJEB28724, sample SAMN07190884) | wastewater metagenome | isolation source: effluent of sewage treatment plant in Hong Hong | place: Hong Kong | collected 2016-03-17 ...
CTGAGGCTTGGTCTAGTGTGATTGGCATAAGGTAAAAATTAAGCAGTAAAAACTTGCGCTATAATCACGCAAAGCGCAAGAAGGGCATAAATCCCCACGAACGCTAGAACGGCTGCGATAGCGTCAATTGTGCTTGTTTTTTGTGTGGTGTGGGCGGTGTTGTAGTATTTGTGCATAACATTAAAATAATTGATTTTTTAAGAAATCAGCAATATCAATGCAAAGATCTTTAGAAAGATTATCTGTTAAATCTTTTGGGTCGAGCGGAATAAAATGCTTAATACAAAAATCTCTTACGATATCGGAAAGGGTGTTAGCCATATAGTCTTAGTGGTTAGTTTTGAATAAAATTTTAAAGGGTGATGGGTTCGACCTGTGAAACGTGGAATAGGTGGCACTCTTTAGGGAAAACATACCCGCTTTTTTTGCCATCGTCATCCGCATCTGAATCTTTAGCCCCGATAAAAACGATTGAGGATAACTTAGACCTCTCCCCTTTCTTGACTTTAAACCCTGCGGAAGTCCATCCGTTAAATGTTTTGGTGTCAATATACGGTGTGCCCTGAAGGTTTAAGCTTTTCATCTGTTCTGAAACTAAACAGAACGATCTAATAGAAACTTCAACCCCCATTCTTTTAGCTTCAGCGTGAGCAGCAAGAGCAGCTTCATCTTTTGCGAACTCTGCTGCGTCATTCCAAAGTTTACGCAACTTTTCAAAGTGCGCATTTTTTTCTGCTTTTGTAAAAGTTCTCATAAGTCTTAGTGGTTATTAAGTAAGACGCGCTAACTGTATCATGGGCTAACACTTGAGTCAATAGTATTTTTGAAAAAAGTTCCAAATGCATCCACTAAGGGTAGGCACTTTGGACAAATTCAGAACTCTCAAGAATAAAAAAGCCCCTCACTGGTACGCTTCAGCTGGACGTGAGCCCAGCCATTGAGAGGCATCGTGGGGAGCTATAGCAAGGACAGGATTTGAACCTGCATGGGATCCGACTGTACGTTTTACGGTGTGAGTTTGACCTCTTGGTGTCGGGTTCCTACCAACTCACCTAGCGTCTTTACATTCCGCCACCTTGCAATTTCATTTTATCTTGCTTTTTTAAAAGTTGCAAGGTATGTCTTGAGCATGGAATACGCAGAATATTTAAAAAGCTCACACTGGAAGTTGACGCGTGAGCGATTTTTCAAAAGCAAGCGATTTAAGGGGTATTGTTTTATTTGTGAAAAGCCACAAGATGTTTATGATATCCATCACAAATGAGAACAGTGGACAAGCGGTCTCAGACCATTTCGCTGAGGTGAGCGATATGGTCAAAATTGGCTCAGGTGCGGAACGTAAAATTGATGATTATAAACTTTCTCGATATGCCTGTTATTTGATCGCTCAAAATGGTGATCCTACGAAACCAGAGATTGCTCTTGCACAGAACATATTCTCACAAGGGGCGCGAAAAACTTCAAAACCTTGTGGCATTATGTCGTTCTTGCCATCATGACGTGCATTTTGAAGATGGAATAAAATTCCCATTGACTCCACAAGTTTTAAATAATAGAGTGTATGCGTTACGATCCAGAAAAAAACCTGCTGGATAAGTGAACAGGTAGCTGTTGCCCGCAATACTCCTAGCGAGGCATGAATAACAGGCTCATCGAGAGCGGGGGCGGAGTGTGATGATTGTGCTATACTGCGACGTGTATACCGATATATGCCAATCATCCTAACTATTCCAACAGAGTAAACTAAGGCTCTGGGGGGTAGGGGGGGTGAATCCTATGCTTCCAGCTCTGAGTGCCCGATATCAAGTAGGGAACAGGAACTAAGCTACTTAGCACTTCTTCCTAGCTTATATTCCTTCCGAGTTATTTCTTCCTTCATCTTTCTTCAAAGAAAAAGAATATAAATTAAAAGAAGAAGGCGATTTTTCTTTTTTTGGCGCACTTTTTTCTTTTTAACCTCCACTGTGCAATTGTGCATAACTTGTGCAAAACTATTCTAATTAGTGTTTTAGTTAAGACTTTTTGATTTTCTAATCTGTAAAGTCGGCGATTTTAGATTTTTTAGTTAATTTCTTTAACTAATTGAAGCTAGAACGTGTTAAGTGTTAACAGGCATTTAACGTATTTTTAACATGTTAAGCGGATTGAAAACTTATTCTGAAGAGCCTCTTAACATTGTATTTGCTCTTGATTTTTATTTGATCTTTTAGTATAATTTTGGCAAATTCCATGATAAATGGTTTTTAAGAATTAAAATGCCTTTTGAATTTCTTTCCTAGAAGATTCATTGGTATTTTAATTTGCTTTATGTTTGTGTTTTTGCTACAATCAACAGGTTAAAAGTGCCATGTCTTCACTAGAAAAAAACGCAAGAAAAGCAGCGGATCTAAAGGCAAGGAAACTTAGACCTTGGATTGAAGCTGGAATTTATGGAACAGTTTGTGATAACTGTGGTTTTAGGCTTCCTCACGACTACGCAAGGCTCAAAGAGGAGATGAAGTACAAAGTTTCTGTTTGCTTCGGACTCACTCACCCCTCTTTTTCTGAAGAGCCTTTAGATTTGAGGCTTCAGACTTTGTTTTAGTCGTAAGTACAATTGCATTTTTCAAGTGATTCACACTCGCAGAATTGAATCCCCCAACTTTTCTTTGCGTTTTCCATTGAATCGCTTAAAGTCGCTCCAAGCAGAATTTCTCCAGCAGAAATGTTGTTTTTAACAAAAGTGAAAGATACTGGTATAAAATTCTTTCCGTTAAACGTTATGAAAGTTCCTTCAGGTTCTTTTTTGTGTTTAGGTTTGTAAGAAAATGTGGGTTTAGGCATGTTTTAGAAGTTTATTTGTTGCAAGTAGAATAGCGTTCTTTTTAGTTTAAGTATATTCTTAGTTTTGATCGGCTGCATCTTCGAGCTCTTTCTCGTATTCTTCGATTTGCTTTTTAAGCTTTTCTATTTTAGCAAGGGTTTCTTGAGTTTTTTGTGGCAATAATGTTTCGTGGATCGCTTTAAGCCATTTATGGAGCTCTTTAAGCTGTTCTTCTACAGATGCGCACGTTAAAAGGTCGTTACCTTCTACCTCCCATTCGTGCGTGCTGGCACGCTTTCGGAAAGTTTTATTGACGTACTTCCCGTTGAATCTCAGCTCTATTGAGAGATAATCCCTCTCTTCGTTCGCGTACGTCCTGAATGATCCTTCCGTGGTTGAAAAATTTCTTTCCTCACTCCAAGTTGATGGGATCAAAAAGCTGTTATCCATAAAAGCATCTAGCATTTCTACGATTTCTCTTTTGAGTTGTTCGGTTGTCATGTTGTCTTGTGGTTAATGATTAAGACAAGAGAAGCTTATCATGTGCCTTTGTACGAGTCAATAGAATTTATTAAAAACATTTGCAAAGTTAAAAAGAAGTGGTAAAATAAGGGCGTTTTAATCTGATGTCATGAAATTCGGAAGACCTACACAGTACAAGCCTGAATTGGTTCAGAAGGTTTATGATTACGTTGACCGCTGTGTTGATACAGTTGAGGAGTTTCACAAAACAAGAGGACAAAATAGCGATTCCTATGAGAGAGTTTTAAAAGTGAAGCTTCCTTCTATGGAGGGTTTAGCGTGTGAGTTGATGTTCTCGAAAGAAACGCTTTACACATGGGCAACAGAGAAGGGGAAGGAAGACTTTTCTGACGCTTTACAGTATTTGAAGGTTAAACAAGGCGAAATTTTGCTCAATAATGGGCTTGGTGCACAATACAATCCGACCATCGCTAAAATGCTGCTTTCATCTCATGGATACGTTGAAAAAACAGATGTGACAAGTGGTGGCAAGGCTCTTGCTCTTCCCGCTATTCAGGTTGTTGTGAGCGATAAATAACATAGATTAAAAATGGCGCAAATAGTCCTAGATGCGGCTCCATGTTTTGCGGATTTGCTAGATTTGGCAATTCGCTTTTTGTGTTTTAAAGGAGGAAGAGGAGGAGGGAAGAGCGAAGCGGTGGCGGAATATGTTGTCCTTTTTATGTTGTCCACTAAAGGAGGGCGCGTTCTCTGTACTCGTGAGGTTCAGAAGTCGATTAAAGAGTCCGTTAAATCTGTTATTGAGCGCAAAATCCTTGAGAAAGGATATTCAGATTTTTTTGAGATCGTTGAAACAGAGATAAGATGCAAAACAACAGGTGCGGTTTGCATGTTTTCAGGTTTGGCAAGCCATACGACAGATTCAATTAAGTCGTTCGATTCGATAGATCTCTGTTGGGTTGAGGAAGCGCAAACAGTAAGTGCACGTTCGCTGAAAATTCTTATCCCGACAATCCGTAAAGCTGGCTCACGGCTTATTTTTACTTGGAATCCAAGGAATGAGTTTGACGCTATTGAGATTTTTTCAAAATCGAAGAGGGAAAGCATGAAAGTTCACCTTGTCAATTATTATGATAATAAATATTGCCCTAAAGAGCTTCTTGATGAAGCTGAGTTTTGTCGGGTCAATTCTCCTCAAGAATATGAGCACGTGTGGCTTGGAGGATATGAGCAGGTGACCGAAGGCGCGTACTACTCAAAACAGATAGCTGAAGCGATCAAAGGAGGAAGGCTCACCAATCTTGAGCTTGAGAAGACTAGCCTTATTCATGTTGTACAAGATTTAGGCGGTGCATCACTCAAATCGGACGCAACGGCAATGTGGTTTTTCCAGAAAGTCGCTAAAGAGTATTGGTTTGTGGGTTATTGGGAAGGCAACGGAACGAGCGCAAGTGAAGACGCTCAGCTTATTCGTGACACTATCAAGAGTTTAGGGGGCATGCTTGGCACGGTGTATTTGCCTCATGACTCAAGGCAAAAACAGAAATCTAGCGGACTATCCACGCTCGAAACGTACCAGAATCTTGGATTCACTTGTGAAGTCGTGCCAATGGTTGGGATTATGGACGGGATCAATGCTGTGCGTGAGGTGTTCAATCGCTGTTGGTTCGATCAAGATAATTGCAAAGAGGGGTTGAATGCTCTTAGGAATTACCATGAGAAGCGCGACCCTGTGACTGGGCGTAGTGCTGGAGCAGATCATGACAGGTGGAGTCATGGAGCAGATGCTTTCCGTTATTTTGCGGTTGAGGTACAGTCAGGAGACTTTGGAGGGCAAAAAATGGACACTTTAGTCCGCGGAATGAAGCAGATTAGAAGAGAAGAATTGCAAACAAGATTAGTTGATGGGGTGTCTCATGTGGTGATTCAGACAAGCGACAAAAAGAAAAACGTATTGACTAGGAGCTTTTCAAGCGTTAGTATTAGACTAACGTAAAATATTAAATGGAATCTTCTGAAGATATAGGCGTAAAGTTAATGAGGGAAATTTTAGTTGACACTCAGGAACGTCAAGAATTTTTAGCAAAGAATGATGCGGTTATGAACATGCTAGAACATGCGTTTGCAACTAATACTCTATCAGATCCAGAATATATTGCATGCAAAGTTCTCGTTGCAGCTTATTGGTATGCGTCCGCAAGAGTGAAGCTTCATGACTTTACTTTGCACGGTGTTGAGGTTGATAAGTTGAAAAACGAGACAAAAGCTAGGCGTGCAGAGCGCGAAGCTATCATGGGAGCTGCACCAGAAGACCAGCGAGCCCTTGAGCTTGAAGCGGAAGCAGCGAGTTATGCGAGGAAAGTTGCAGATGATCTTGACGAGGCGATGGCTACTGAAGGATTTAGCGGCGTACTGAAAGCATGTAACTTTTTAGGTTCTTATTCCGCTCCAAGAACAGGGAGATTTTACCAAGTTTTGCTGGGGAATTGTTTTAGGTTAATTAATAAAACGGACGACAAGACTAAACCTTTTATGTTTGAGTGTATTGACCCTTCAAGCGTTTATTTCCCTTCAAATAACGTGACGTGCATTCGCAACGGCAACAAGCCAACGGATCAACTGGCTGTTGTGTTTAAAATGTCTCGGAGGCAAGCCCTTTCAGCTTTTGCAGATGAAATTAAAGCAAATAGCATTGATACAGGTGACATTAAAGGGGCTATCCCACGAGGCGCAAATAATTTTAAGGACACGGATCAAAGAAGCGAAACCCAGATTAAAGAAAATGAGGTTGAGGTAGCCTATTTCTGGAAAATTAGTGACACGAGCACACCAGTTAAGCAATGGACGGAGAATGATTGTGGCGTGATGTATAGATGCGTGATAGGCTCTAAAATGCTTGTATTAGATAAAAAGGACGGCGCGGAGGAGTACGGTAAAGAATGGGGGTTTAGTCCTTATGAAGGCGCGCAGAAAACCCTCTACATCCCTGTTACGCAACGTACATTGTACGAGCCTGTTAAGGGATTTTTTGGCTATGGAGTCGGGCATATTGTTTACGATATAGCTAAAACTCATCAAGTACTTGACAATCATGCGATTATGGACGGTTTAGAGTCGAGTGCTCCTATTAAATTCCTTGGCATACCTGACGGCGTAGCAGATGCTTATAATGCCCTTTATCAAGAAGCATTGCAGAATCGAGCTGCTGGGTTTGGTGGGGTTGTGCCTATCCCTAATTCTAACGGAGGGCTAAACGCTCAAAGTTTTGGAGGTGGTGGAGATTTGAATAAAACAATCGCATTAAAGAGAGAACTTGAGCTTGCGCTTAAACGTGTTGGAATCCATTTAGACGAAATTCAAGGATATGCTGCTACTGCTACACAAGCGGAGCTGGACGCGGCGAAAGCTGGCGAGTTCTTCGAGTACATCTCTCGGAACAACGCTCAAGAATTTGAGTTTGAAATTAAAGTTGCGCTTGAGCTTTTCAAGGGAAGCAAGGCAGACAAAGTGCCTCTTGATGTGCGCGTTGATTTTGGAGGGGAAGAGTTTGGAGGGCTTACCTATGGAGACTTGCGGGATTTGTTCAAGAAAAAGCATTGGTTCGTAGAAGTAGAAGGAGGAAGCGCACAAGTGCCTTTCAACGCTTTAAGAAGACTTCAAGTGAGAGAAGATCTAAAATATTTACCTCAAGGATCTCAAGAGTTTGCAGATGCGGCAAGTGAACTTTCTTTATTGACAGGAAGAAGTAAAAAGAAAAATAAACCTTTAATTCCTCAACCTGTTGCACCTCAAACTATGGGGCAAGCAGCGCAACCTTTAAACATACCTAACTTATAATTTATGAACAATCTTTCCCAGCCAACGATCCAAGAAGCATTAGCGGAATCTGCATCTCGTGATTTCGTTATAGGAAAGCATCGAGAAACTGGTGTATTGGTCAGCTTTTTAGCAAATAAATTTGATGCTATAAATTATATTCCTTTTGAAGGTGGCGAAGAAGAACCACCTGCTCAGAAAGGCGAAGAAGAACCACCTGCTCAAGCTTGGGCAAATCCTGAAGCTACAGGGCAAGGAGCGGAAGAAGAAGAGCTTGCGAAGCTCAAAGCTTCTCGTGTTTGGCTTCATGGATCTCCCGAAGAAAAAGCACGATATGACGTTTTGAAAGCAAAATCCAAGGCTATTTAATTTAAGTTGACAATATAAATTAAAGTATTAAGCTTATGTCAGAACTATCCACGCTCGTTGACAATCAGATTATAGGGGGAAAACATGGGGAAGCTGTCGGTGTTTTTGGCACTCATGAAGAAATGGGGCGATTTTTAAGCCATTTCGCTTTAATTTCTAGGGATATTAACCTTGTGTCAAAACATTTGAAGCTAAAATATGTTGAAGAAGACCCGCAAGGGTTTAAAGCTTATTCAAGAGCATTTTCAGATTTAATTGAGTTTGCTACTGTGAAATGCCAGCAAGACGCTAAAAAGTACCAAGATGGGCACAAAAAATAATTTGTGGCTAACTTAGTGCATTTAAGCACTGACCTTTAAATTTTCACCTTACTTCTTATGTCTGATGACGTAAAGCACGAACTCTTCGGGGAGGGTGACACCAATCCAAAAGAGGGAGATGACAGAAGCACGGACGCTCAAGCATTAGCTAGTCAAAGCGATGCAGGTAGCGGAGAGGAATCTAGCAGCGAAGGAAAAGAAAAATTCGTTGCGGAGCAAACGGCAATCTGGGCTGCAAAGCTTCTAAAAGAAGGGAAAGACGTTGACAGTCTTCCTAAAGATCAAGCTTATCTCGCTGCGGGGATTAAAAATCTCTGGCGTGAAAAAGCTGGTGTTTCTAAAGAAGCAGATAAGCCAATTGTTGCAACGCAAGACCGTAAAGATCTTTCAGTAGAGCAAAGCATTGAAAAAGCATTGCTCGAACGAGACTTGAGGCAAACGGATTTATCTGACGAGGAAAAAACTAGACTCGCTGGGAAAGTAGCTTTCTATCGTTCTCGTGGCATGAATGCCTTAGAGTCGATGCAAGAAGCTATTGCATTCTGCGGGATAAAAGTTGGATCTCGTAGTAAACCTTCAACTGTACACACAGGCGGGACTTCCAGTTCTAGCTCTAGTGTAAAAGCTCCTACAATGGTTGAGTTCAATGCTGCAATCAGTAGAGGAGACTATGCACTAGTCAAGAAATGGGAAGATGCTGGCGTGCTGCGTGGGCTGTAAATAGATTTTTCTCATTAAAGAATAAGGTGTTAAAAAGTAAATCTTTTAACACTTTTTCCTTTTATGGCTAATGATTTAAATAATAATGTGGTGTTCTCCCCAAGTTCAACACAAAAAATGTTAAGAAATGGGAATCCTTTTGACAAGATTGCTTCAGTCCAATATCTGGATCAACTTGCGATGAATAAAACAATTTCAGAGCAATATATTACCGCTGCTCGGACTGGATCTTATGTTGCTGGTATTGGCGCAGCTGAATCTGCGGTTACAACTGCTACGGATCAATACACTATCGACCAAGCTTTCTCTTCTGCGTTCAGCGAAGATGAGATCATCGAAGGTGCGCAAGATCAAAACTGGGCGGATCGAGTATCTGAAGATGCAGGTTATCAGTTGGCTCGGAAAACGGCTCAATGGGGCTTCGCTAAATTGATCTCTCAAGCTCCTCATTCTCTCGCTATTAGCGGACGACTCACAGGAAACATTTTGCGTGATGCTCTTCAGGAAGCTAATGAGCGCGTCAAAGACGCTGAAGCTGGACAGTTCAATGGGCTTCTTTATGCGGTTTATTCTCCAAACGCATTGAACTACATCATTGAAGACTACGTTCAAAACAACCAAAATGAATTTAACGACATGGCTCTTCGTGAGGGTGTCAATGGGTTCATCGGGAAGAAATACCAAGGGCGTTTCTGTTTCGAGACAAATGAATATCAACATTCATTGCCTATCTCTTTCGGAGGAAGTTTGAGCGATGGAGATATTATCTATCTCAACGGAGGTACTTTAACTGTTACCTTTAAAACAACTTTGACGGGTGCAGCGAATGAAGTGTTGATCGGAGCTAATGCTACAGCTTCAATGACTAACCTACGCGCGTTCATCAATGGTACGTCTGGGGCTGGATCTACATATGGAGATATGTCTGCATGGGATAGAGCTCAAATGCAAAATGCTGGGCTTTCTCTTGGCTCTGGGGCTACTTCAGCAACTTTGGTGAAATATGGACGTATTCGTGCTACAAAGAGCGGAACGAACATCACTCTTGGCACTGAATCTTATTCAATGGTTGTTGGGTCTCGTGAAGGGTTAATTATGACTGGGGACTTAACTCCTAAGTACGAAAAACTCCAAACTGCTACTTCTACTGGTTACGCTAGCCATGCGAAGACTCACCTCTTCACATCTCGTTGGGGAGGTAAAGTACCTCACAACGCAGGACGTAGCGTTGTTGTTCTCACAGGTATTCAATACTAGTTTAATCTTTAATCTTTCTGCGCAATGTTTAATCCGTTCGCTAATGAGGCTGCTACAGTCACGGCAAGTTCTGGGGCTGCAACGCTTCATGACGTAAAGTGCAAAGTGACAACTGAAGCTTTGACTACTGCCGCTGGGGCTTCCTATACACTAACCTTGACCAATAAAAAGGTCATGGCGACAAGCACGGTACTTGTTTCAGTCTGTTATGGAAGTGCTACCGCTGGGACTCCTGTCGTGGCTATGGTCACTCCTGCTGCTGGATCTGTTGTGGTTGTTGTAAAAAACGACCATGCTTCAGATGCACTTGATGGGACACTCAAGATTTCCCTTTTGATTCTTTAAATCTTCCCTCTGCCCCTCCCTCTTTGTGGGGGGCGGGAATGAGGGTTTAAACAATATTCTATGCAACCTAAAGCGCATCCTAACATAAATTGTTCCGTTATAAGTGTTACAAACACTGCCACTACGCTTTTCAGCTTAATTGAAACGGCTGGGAGCGTATCTGATATTAAAGCCACTTTTGGAGACTACATAAACGGTCTTGATATAACAGTTGGCGATTCTATCCGTATTACTTGGGATGGGACGACTCCAACAGCATCGCTTGGCGAGCTACTTACTGCTGGGCGGTATTCTTTCCGAAATCGAGATCTTTCTAAAATGAGGCTAATCCGCGTTGGCGGGTCTAACGTGTCATGTTCTGTTGTTCTTGGAAGTTGTGACGAAGACGAGCCAGAGTCTTACTCTTCAGCTGGTGGGTCTTCTGCTTCAGGAGGAGCGACCGAGGCAAAACAGGACGATCAAATCACGCAAGAAACGGCAATCAATACAGTTTTAGGTCTTAAAAATGATAGCGTAGCGACAACTGACACAGGTACATTCTCTATAGTTGCGTTAGTTAAGAGAGGGCTTCAAACGCTTTCAAGCATTTATACCGCGATGACAACCACAAAATCATCTGTTGCGGTTTCTTTTAACTCGACTGGAGACAATACAATCCAAGCGGTTGCGGGTGGGACTACTGCGCGCATTTATCGCGTAGATATTGTAGCTGATGCAGCCACAAACATTACTTTAAAACTTGGGGCTACGTCTTTGACAGGGGCAATCCCTCTAGTAGCGAATGGTGGCATTTCTTTTAATAGTGAGCTTTCTGCTTTGTGGGTTGGTGGAGATGGAGATGACATTATTATAAATCAAAGTGGCACGGCAAACGTAAGAGGCTTTATTTCTTATTATGTAGCTTAAATATGATAATCAATCCTTTACAACTTGCAGCATTAAACGAAATATCTACGACTAAAGCCATGCCCGCGCACACGGAGTATGTGAGCCCTTTAGAGGATATGAATAATTTATCCGATGGAGATTTGCTAAGGTGGCAAAGTGGTGGGATCGTAGGGTCTTCTGCCTCTCCTACAAACACAGATTATAACCCTGCTGTTGTACAATATGCTTCTATCCAATGCCAAGGTACTACAACACTTAGTATTGATGGAGTAGGGTCAATTAATACTGCTGGTGTTGTGGCAAACAACTCAACCGATCATCCTGGACTTAACATAGCTGATGCAAGTTCATTTACTTGTCGATTTTATACAGGTACGAACTTCACTTATACTGCATGGAATCCAAGCGAAACCATGCTTTTCAAAACGCTTTCAGACGTTAGCACTACGAACAATGTATTTTTTTATGGGTTGATGTCTAACACTTCTGTTGTTTCTGGGGCTACTTTTGCATCTGGTCAGTCTTGCGCTGGGCTTAGATTTATTGTTGGTACAGATACAAAGCTTATGCTCGCGGTTGGTACATATCTTACAGTTGACACAGTTGATACTGGTGTAACTTTTGATGCGAGCACTTGGTATGCGGTGCGAATGGTCTATTCTGGAACAGATCTCAATGTTTACATCGGTAAATCTGCTGTTTCAATTAGCGCAGCTTGGGCTGCTGCTTCTACGGCAAGCCCTATCACCTATAATGGCGCGAATATGCCTTCTTCTGGTCAAGGTATGTTACTTTCAGCTTCTTATTATCGTGGGGCTGGGTCTGTAAATAGGGGCTTTACTTTTATTTCTGGCTATCATTTAGCCCGCTTTATGAGCGTAACCTGATAATTAAAATATGGCATACGTTGGACGCACAATGACAAGCCCTGAAGGTCTTACAAAGATGATCTTTGCTGAAGGAATAGATAATCCACAAGACGGATCACAACCAGAGCCTACGGTTAGCTTTGATGGGGTCGGCTTCACAAGGCTTTGCGACCTCACAAATCCTCAAGCAGGAGATGAGGAGACCAATGTAAGCCTCACATGGACACTTAACTAATTATTTCATGGATAAACTTAAAAATATTTTGAGCCTTTCAAGCCTAATGCAAGGTAGTATTGATGCAATAGGGAGTGCTTTTGCTGGGGCGGGGCTTTATATGCTCCTTGAAAGCGAAAAGTCAACTGAGGGGCTTATTCTATGCTCACTTGCGGTTGTTTTGACGGTAACACGGCAAATTTTAAAACAATTTAGCTCTAAATCTAAGAAAAAATAATCATGGCAAACTTAACTGGTTCAGATATTTTCACGGCTGTTGGAATATCCCTACATGATATTTCCGATGTAACAGACGATCAAAAGCTTTTGTGGCTGAATTATATGAATCAGTTTTTTTATAGAGCCGTTTCATCCCAAGATCCTAGCCGTTGGGTTACGACAACTAATTTCACGGCAAGCGGGAGTCCTAGTACACATGCCTTGCCTATTACGTTTGAATCGATGACAGGCTCAGGACAGGGTGTATTTAGGATTGATGGCAATGGTAATGCTTACGGTGAGCCTCTTGGACAAGTCGACTATGGCAACACAGGAGCGGGATATAGAATCGAAGGAGATAATTTGATTTTGCAAAATTTGTCAGGATCTACGGTTAAAATGCGATATTTGCCGTTGCTTGATGAATTAACAGATTTAAATGATGAAACTCTTATCCCTTTCAGATTTAAATTTTGGGCTGCATCAGCGATCAAGCAAATGTATTTTGCAGATAATGAAGACCAAGCTGGAGAGTATTCAGAAAGCGCGAAGGTAAGCCAAGCTCTTAATGAAGTTTATAAATTCTTCCCGCGGACAAATAAATTCATAACAAATAGAGTGTCCCTTACTAGAGGATTTACACGTTTTTAAATGTATAAAACACCAATCAAACCATCAACGAACCGTGTAGGAGGCTCTAAACTTCTCACAATGGCACAAAAAGGCATAAATAAGAGCGTATTTAGCCAATTTTTAGATGCTGACCAGGCTATAACAATAGAAAACTATATCCCTTCTCAAGAAGGATATCTCAGAACTCGTGGCGGCATGAGTTTAGTCAATGATTTTGGTGGAAGTGTGCCTATTTCAAAAGCCGCAAATTATCATGATAATTTTTTTGCTATTGCTTATGGCACAAATTTAAAAGTTTTTGATAAGGATTCAGGGGCTACAACTACTATTAAAAGTGATTTTACGTCCGATTCTTTCGGGCTTGCTCGTTATGGGGCTTATATGTTCATTACTTCGAAGAAAAATGGTCTTTGGAGGGCGAGCCGACAAGCAACTTTTAGCGAAAGGCTTGTGGCGGGTGATAATTGCTTTATTTTAGGGGGCACAGGAGATATTAGCGCGGGGCAAACCCTTACAGATTCAGTAAGCGGCGCAACTGGTGTGATTGTGACGTGGGAGTCAAGCGAAAGAAGGGCTAGGGTTGGAACTCTTGGAGGAGCTGGTGCTTTTGCGAGTGGACATGCTGTCACAGGAGGCACTTTATCCTCTGCTTCGATCACTTCGATCAACGCGCTCCATGCAGGATCAACAATTACAGGGGCGACTAGTGGAGCTACTGCTCTAGTTGTCGTCAATTCCTCTGGCACGCTTACTCTTACAAACATTGAAGGAACTTTTCAAAATGGAGAACAGATTTCAGATAATTATGCTTCAGAAAGTTCCTTTATAAGGGGGCGTGGGACATTAACAAGTGCCGTGAGTTATGATATAGATGAAGTGACAGGAGCTCCTAAAGCTTCTGTCGTTAGCGTGATCGAAAACAGGCTTTACCTTGGAGATTTAGAAGATGATAGTGCTGCTATTGCTTATTCTGCTGCGGATTTAAATACAGGCGTTCCTTTCACAAACTGGACAAGTGGGGCAAGTTCAAGTGCGGCTGGCAGGCTTAATTTTCAAAGAGGAGGGAAAGTCAAAAAGATTCTTTCTCAAGGGAATCTTATCGTTGTGCTTCAAGAAGACGGTGAGTTTGCATTTTATCATGATATCCTTGAAAGTAGTGGGTCTTATTATAAAATTGATCGGACTCAAGATTATCGTGAAGGCTGGGGTTCTTCTTCTGCTGCTATATCCACAGATAGTGGGATATTCTATGCAAATGAAGCAGGGCTTTTTCAGCTTGCTTCAGTTGGTCAAACAAACGTTCCATTTTCTAAACAAGAACAAAATCTTAGCTGGTCTCCACTTGGGGCTAAATACTTTGAAAATGTGAATTTAGAAAATGCTGACATGGCATGGAATCCTATAGATAGAACGGTGATTTTGACTTGTGGCTTGGATAGCGTGGTGAATAATCATGTGATCGTTTATAATATCGATACAAAAGCTTTCTATTTCTTCACAGGGTGGGCTCTTGCAGGGCTCTTTTACCATAGAGGATATTTATATGGCTACGATGCTTCTACGGCTAAATTTTATGAGCTTTTGTCTGGTTACGATGATGATGGTTTCGATATTTCGAGGAAATACATTCAAGAAATCCAGCTTGGAGATCTTCATGGGCTGAGTACGGTTAAAAACATAGAGATCCAAACTTTTCTTTCATCTTCTTCAGAACTTAATTTCTATATTGATATTTATGATGCCGATGGAGTATTTAAACGTGGCGCAGCTCATTATGTTTGCTCACCAAATACTAATGGTGGGGCTGGAGGTGCTGGCTATGGAGGCGCGGGTTATGGAAGCGCGGGGTACGGTGGAGGGGTGGAAGCTGGGCTTATCAGCTGGATAGATCAATGTGCGCCTTTTGTAAGGAATGCACAAAGAGCATTTATCCGTATTGAATCGACTGGTTCAGATGTACATTCTATTTCTTATCTAAAGTTTGACGTTGAGCAAACTGGTAGGGTTAGAAAACGCATAATGACTAGACAATAAGATTAAAAAGTCTCATTATTATTTCAAATTATTCCTATGGCAAACGCTACAAAACTTCCAACGCTAAGTGAGCTCATCACCACGCAACTCGCGAGGTATGATTTCGAGCTACCATCTTTAGGGCGTGCGCTTTCTCCTACAGGTACGACCATTGTTTTTAATGGCGCACTTAAAAAAGCAGATGGCACAACTATTACAGGTGGGATTCTAATTGGCATTGAAACAGAGAGCGATTATGTGGAGAGTGTGTGGCTTCCTGTCGGGTCTTCTTCTGACGGCATCACGTTTACTGGTGTTGTGCGTGGAGTGCGCGCGGATGGCATTGATTATACTACAGGGGTTGTTGCTAATGGCGTTGCTCACAAATCAGGCTCAAGAGTATTTTGCGTGATTTCCGCAGTGATTGAGAATCTAGTGCGAAAAGTGTTTGCTGGAGATATAGCAACAGGAGGGGCAAACTTTATTATTGGTACAGATGCGGATGGCACAGTAACTATCAAACGATGCACGGCGGTTGCTGGCACTTATCAAGGTTTTGTACGTTGGAACACGAGCACAGTTAAAGTAGAGTATTCTAATGATGGATCAACGTGGAATAGTTTTGATTCGGTAGTCGCCTCAACGCTTTCCACAGTCTCATCTGGCGACAATACTCCTGCGCACCTTGAAAGTAAGGTTGTGGACGACAATAACACAATAGTTATCACAAAATTAAATGCTGGTGGCAATGAGCAGCTTCAATTTGCGACTGGATATTCTGCGTCAAAAACGGAAATTGACCAAGCTTTAGATGGTATTTCCGCAAACGTGACGGCTGAGAATTTAAGCACATTGAATGGTGGAGGTAATGCAGACGGATTGCACACACACGATGGTTTCCAAAGGAACGCAACAAACGCCTTGGCTGGGGAGGATTTGCTCGCTGGGGATCTTGTCGGGTATACTAGTGCCAACACATTTAAGAGGGTGTCTCCAATCGCATTGCCGTCATCTATGAATGGATCAAGTGTAGGGGGAACTTATAGCCTATCGACTCAGGATTATGCAGCGTATATTATCCGATTGTCTAGCTCTATTTATGGAGTAATTGGACAATGGGATAGCGAAGAAATGTGTGCTAGGATTGTTATTACTAGCAGCACAGGAGAGATCACTGGAGTTACGGATGATGCGTCAGCTAGCACAGGCGTGCTAGCTAGACAAGATGCCGTTCAGTCGGGAACAGATAAAATTCTCACGGTAGCGAGCGTATCTAATGCTATTTACGCGTGCGTGATGGATCTGAGCTCGTCTATTTCTAGGGGAGTTATTGTCACGGTCGATTCATCTAATTGTAATTATGCGTCTTGTTGTTATATCTCGGACAGCCATGTGTTATTTATTTATGAAGACACAAGTTTGAGCAGGATTGTTTATGCGAAATACACTTTGTCTGGGACAACGCTGACATTACATTCTACAGGCAATGTAACTGCGCCAAGTGGTACATGGCATTTAGCGGGTGTCAGGCAATTTTTAGGAACGGACTATTTTTTGTTAGTCATACAAGATGATACAAGTGGAGAGGCGAAATGTGCTATTGCTACTTATGATGAGACTTCCTCTTTATTCACTTCTGTAGGATCTTGGTATACGATATCAAGTGGGGTTGACGTGAGATATCAATCTGGGGTTGCTTTTGTGCAACTATCTTCTACGCAAATGGTTATGGCGTTCAAAACGACTACGACAAACGTCGGGTCAGTACTTATTACCCGCTCTGGGACATCTCTTACATTCGGATCGATCATTAACACAACAGTCAGCACAACAGGGCAATTTTCATTGACAGGCTGGAACTCTAGGGCGTTTATTCTCTCTACGATTAATGCTACAACGCCAACATGTAAAATTCTTGAGATAGATGCGGATGGGCTTTTGTCAACAAGACTCTCAGGCACGCCTAGCGATGTTAGCCCAGCAAGTGGCAATTTGTGTGTAGGTGCAGTTTTGAATCCTAGCGTATTGATGATGGCGTATGTATCTGGTGGAAGCGGTAGCGCATCGTTACATGCAAAAGGTGGGGATTTCACTATTAACAGCGGTGTTGGGGTCGTCTCAGCATCTAAAAACTCAGGGGAAGTCGTGACAGTCATTTCCTCTGGGTATTCAGATGATTTGAGCGGGTTAACGTATAATACTAAATATTATGCGGACTTAGGAGGGCTGCTTACAAGCAGTTCAGATGGGACTCCTGACAAAGTAGGGATTGCTGAAAGTACGACAGAAATTATCCTTAAATCTTGGTAAACCATGCCACAAACAACGCAACAGCTGATAGCGCGGCAGGAAGCTCTAAAAAGAGCTATGGCTGCGAATCCAAAGAATAAGGCTACGCAAAAGCTAGGGGCTAGTGCCTTGGCTTCCACAAATAGCAAGCTTTCTTCTGTTAAAAGTAAAGTCGAGCAAGTGCAGAAATATAAGAACGCAAGCAAACCAGCTAGCTCTAACTCTTCACAAACTAACAATAGGGCTCAATACCTCCTCAATTTCGGGCAAACAAAACAAACGCCTGTCAATACAGTAAATGGGATGCCGTCTTCAAACCAACTTGTACGAGCGGAAGATCAGAGCGCAAAGGCGCAAATCAAGCAAATTTCAGAAGGGTTTAACGTTGTTTATGACCCAGTTACAGGGAAGAACTACTCGCCCAATAGCGCGAAAGGCAAAGAGCTTTTAGCTTCAAGTGGGCTTAACTATAAAGATTACCTTAAAGGAATTAAAACAAGTGGTACTGGCAGCGTAGAGAACGTGGCGACTTATGCAGAACTTGGTGCGGACATGCTCAATAAAGATTTAGCAGATACCGCCTCGGTTGAAAAAGAGATTTTTGGAGAAAGTGGTGCGCCGACCACACTTGATGAATACAAGCAGATGCAAAAAGAAAGTATTGCTCGCAAATATTCTGAAGCTAACAGGTCTTTAGACTATCAAAGGCAAGCCTCTGAAGATCAATTCATGGATTCACGCCGTGGGGTAGCGACAAGCGGAGAAGTCCTTGCTGGACAGCTTGCTAGTGGTCAAGAGGGGGTCGTTTCTAATAGTGCGACTCTTGATAGAATGCGTGCTCTTACAAAAGAAAGGCAGCAAAGGCTTGCAGCTGAATTTCAAGATTTAGATGCGAAGATCTCAAGCGCGCGAGCCGATTTAAAAGAAGCTTATGCCGCCAATAAAACGGCTCTTGCTCAAGATATCCAAAGCAAACTCAATGCATATGAGATGGAGGCGAAAAGGATTGATACAGAGCTTTCTAACGCACTCACTCAGCAGCTCGGAGCTGAAAGTGACTATGCAAGCACACAAAGTGCTATCAAACAGTCGGGGTTGACCCTTTTCCAGAATGTAGTCGCACAAGGGCAGCCTATGGACTATTCTGTTATTCGTGGGTACGCAGAACAGCTTGGTCTTCCTGTCGAGATGTTGATGGGATATTACGAAAACAACCAGCAAATTAGAGACGATAAGACTTTAGATCTCGCTGCAAAGGAGCAGCTTTATCGACAAAACGAGCAAAATTTGCAAGATCAAATGACAGGGATGGACACGGAAGCAGCAAAGAACACAAAAGCTTACATTTCGCTTGTGCAGATGGGGGCTTCGCAAGACGTTCTGGATTCGTTTAAAAAAGCTGCTGGACTTCGTATTGATCCGTTCGAGCAAGTAAAAGGAGAAGCGATGATGCTCGAAAACGAAATTTTACAGTATCAAGTGGATAATCTTGGACAGCCACCTCCTGAAGGCAGCCCTGAACGAGTAGATTATGACTTAAAAATGCTCGAACTTAGCGCAAAGAAGAAAGAGCTACGAGATATGTATGGCTATAAAGATATCACCTTAGACGAAGCAAAAAGTATTTTCTTTGTCGATGGCAAAAGTGCTTTCCATCAAAACGACCCAGCGTGGGGCGATGGTACTAATCAATGGGAATGTGGAGAAGGTTATAGGAAAATCACAGATTATCCAAATCCAGTAGGCAACACTTACGCTGAAAAGTTCTCTAAAGTGACAAAAGGCTTAGAAACGCCTCAAATTGGATTTGGTCTTGTTTTACCTCTTGGCGACTCTGGGCATCTTGAAACTGTCATTTCTAATCCAGATCCAGTAACGGGTACTTTCCAAACTTTGTCTTGGAATCGAAATGGCAAGGGGGGTATGACTATTGAGAACTACAACATAAACGACTTGAACGCCAAATATGGTGATGGGTGGGGCTTTATTGAGAGCTCACTCAAGCCAGAGTTTGCTGAAAAATTGGCTAGTGCTGGGCTAGGAGGTGAAAATTCTCCAATTTTAACAACTTTAGATGAAAAAACAATCGACAATGTGCGTTCAGAGGCGGGCGCGTTTAGGCAAGAGCCAATCGTGAAAGATTACAATACTATAGCCAATAAGGCTCTATCTGTACAGTCCATCATAGATGCGGGAGTTGGGGGGGCTGGTGATTTGGTTTTAGTGTTTGAGTTTATGAAAGCATTAGATCCAAGTTCTGTTGTGCGAGAAACTGAATATGCTAATGCAGCGGCTTCAGGGAATATTTTTGCTGGGGCTTTTGCTAAATTTAATGGATATTTAAAAGAAGAAGGAGGGTTTTTACCAGACAACCTAAAAACTGCTTTCAGAGATTTGATAAATGTGAAAATGGAGGCTAGCGAGCAGCAATATCAAAACTTATATAATGAATATGTAGCACGAGTTAACAGTTTAGCAGGCGGGAAAAATGTTGCTCCAGAAATCTTAACCGATTACAGTAAAATCTTCCAAGGAGGATCCGATCAAGAAGCAGCAGACCAGCAATTACAAGATTGGATGGATTTATATGATAATTCAAATATCCTAAACGAATTTGATAGCGTTTGGGGACAATAACTCTTTTAAATATGGCGATTTTAACAGACCAAGACAAGCAATTTATCCTGAAACTTAAAGGTCAAGGATATTCAAAAGAAGATGCCTTTGCAGCCCTTACAAAAGTTAAGCAAGCTAAAGGTGATGAGACTTTTAGTTTTGGGGAAAGATTTATGCAAAATTTAAAAAAAGCTCCTGAAGCTTTATTTGGAGCTGGGACTGTTACTGGAGAAACTTTAGGGAAAATCCCATTAGTAAAAAATGTTGTAGAAGGCGTGAAAGATTTTGGATCAATGGCCTCAGAAGGGATTGCACGAGGTGTAGAGGGCGCAACCGCAGTGGCACAAGGTTTGACCTCGAATAAGCCAATCAGTGAAAAAGTCCCAGAAATAGTTAGTGGTGCAGCTGATGTAGTCGGTGGGGCGTTATCTACAATGTTTGCTGCTCCTGTCGCTAGAGCCACAAATTTGCCATTAGTAGGTGGCATTGCGGAATCAGCGTTAAACACTGTTGGGGAAGGTGTAAAAATAGTTTCAAAGGCGGCGGGCGATTATATCGGTCAAACCTCCGAAGAAAAAGATGCGTTAGCTAAGAATTTCGAGAATTTAATGATGCTTTTCGGGGCAAAATATGGAGATAAAGCTGCTGAGTCAGTTGTAGAGGCAATGAAGCCATATGTCACAAAAGGAGTTGAAGCAATAAAACAAGATTTCCCTGCGGTCGCTAACTTTGCTGGCAAAAGCTTAAAAAATGTGGCGAATTATTTAGAGGAAAAAGTTTTGCCTACGACAGCAAAAGAGGCGGAGCTCATGCAAAAATTTGAAGCTAACAAAATGATAGCAGAAGAAGCTTTGGCTGCAGCTAAAAAAAATGGAGACGTTGCTAAGATCACAGAAGCGAAAAAGTCGCTGGATTCGTTACTAGCATCAAAACCTAGAACGATCGCCGAAACTTCGACTGAACGTGGAATCTCTGGCACTCGTACTGGGGTGGGGCTTTCATCTGCAAAAACGGGCACGACTATTTTCACAAAAGAAATCAATCCAGCGTTAAAGGCGACAAAAGAAACAATCACTAGAGACGAATTGTTTAAGCCATTAGAAGATAAGATAGCGGATACCGTAGAACCTGGACGGAAAGCGGAATTAGAAGCTGCACTTGAAGCCATCAAAGAAGAGTACGCCTCTCCTGCATTCGACAATTTAACTTTAGAGGTTGCGCAAAAAATTAAAAGTGGGCTTGATGAGTTTACTCCGCAGAAAGCGTTTAAAGGGCAAGAGATCGCCAATGGCTATAATCAACTTCGTGCTGAGATGGCAAACGCAATCCGTAGGGCGACCTATGACAAATTAAAATCTCAAGATATCAAAAACAAATACCTTGATTATTCGAATCTGTTAGAATTACAAAAACTTGGCATTAAGGCGCGAATGGAGAAAGGGGCTGGCTTCGCGCTAGGGGGGTTCGCTTCTCAAATTAGGACTCTTTGGGATATGGCAGCAACGCCACTTGGCACTGTTGCGGGGAAATACCTTTATAAGCTCGGAGACCTTTTGGAGTTTGAAAGCCCTGTGAAAGTAAAAACTGCTGGGGAATTTATTGAATCGCAAGGGGTTAGCAAGAATGAATTTTACGACCAAGTCCGCTCTTCTTATGAGAAGACGGGTGGGATAACTATAAATTTGCAAGGCGGCATCCCACGGAAAGGCTACGCTTTTGCCCCTTCTAAAACTTCAGAATTTAAAATAAGCACTGATGTGTTTGAAAAAGACCGCAACGCTTTTATAGACGAATTTATATCAAAGAATAAGCAAACATTAAGCCAGCCTGGCTCTCATTTCGGGCTTTGGAGATCCGATGATGGGTTCGTCTATATGGACATTATCCAGGTCGTGGCGGACCTAGCTCAGGCTAAAAAAGCTGCTAAAGCGTCCAACCAATTAGCCATTTATGATTTAGAAAAAAATGAAGCGATTAGTCTTGATTAGCGGCGGCATGCTTTTTCGCATCTGCCTCGTCTAAGGCTTTCAAAACGTCTTCTACAGTTGCATCTCCATTGAAAATGAAAAATTCAGCCATAAATTATCTGATAAAAATACAAAGTAAGAGAATTATGCCAAGTGCAGGGCTAACGACAAACAGGGACGCAATTAAAACTATAATCAGTAGCAGGAGCGACAGCCCCAGCGAGAATGCTATAATATCCGATAGAGTACTCATGCTTTCTACTTTACCTCAAGTCACTTTAAAGTCAATATGACTATCGATTCAGAAAAGTTTGGTGCGATATCCGCCAATGTAACTCATCTCCTTAAAACTATGGAAGACCACATTAAAGCTACAGAGAAGGCGATTGAACATATTGACAAAAGAATTAACGACCATATGGATAAAGAGGAGATGGAACGTAAGGCCATGGAGAAGATGATCAGGGACAACGAGGATGCCTCGCAATTACGCCACGCAGCGCGTGCAGAGGTAACAGATGCAAGATTCGCAAAAATAGAATTGTTTATGAATAAAGTAGAATGGGGCATGAAAGCTTTGTCAGTTGGCTTGATGGTGGTTGCACCGCTCGCTTGGAATTTAATTAGTTTTCTTTGGAAAGTTGCTATGGTATACTTGACTAAAGGAACAGATTTTGCAGATCTAGTAACGCAAACAGATTTACTCTTTAAAATCTAGTTATGGCAAAATACTTTGGGTTTGATGTCATCAATAAGTTTAGGAGCAACACTCCTAAGGGATTTTACGATCCTATTAAGCACCATACAGGGCTCGATTTAAATTGTCCTGTTGGCACGCCCCTTAGTCTTCCGATCAAAACAAAGGTGGTTCAATTTCTTGTCCAAAACGAGATGGGAAACACTCTTTATTTGCAAGATGCTGAAGGGTTCACTTCTGTTTACGCCCACCTTTCAGAGGTATTTGTGAAAGTTGGTGAAGACGTGGAGGCTGGGAAGGTATTTGCGAAAACAGGGAACACAGGTAAAGCAACCACTGGGGCTCATCTGCATTTTGAAGTGATTAACAAAAAACCTGAAATTGGGCTAGAAATGATGACTAGAAGCCTAGGGAACGTAAAAGGCTACAATGTAGACCCTGTACGTTACTTAGACCGCATAAACACGCCAAAACAAGAAGAATTGCCACCTATGGAGTGGAATATCAAACATGGTATACTGAGCCCATCCGCAAACCCTAAAGAGTTTATCACTGTAGAAGAGCACGCAGACAGTATGCAAAAGCTCGCTAAACAGGTTCTCAAATGGGCTTTAGAAGCTAAAAAGTAGATTATGCAAAAGTTCTTTATTCCTAGCAACGTACCTTCTTCTAAGAATGGGAAGATCAAGACGCGCTGGGGGCTTATATGTTCTAAGGCTACTAGAGATTGGGTGGAAGCTGTTGAGCCTTTCTTCATTCAGTATAAGAAAGACTTCTTGAAAGCCTTAGAGGGCAAGGAGAAGCCTTACAGGATTGGTTTCCGATTTGTTCGTGGCTCTCGTCATGCTTTTGATTATGTAAACCCTCTCCAAACTGTTCAAGATATGATGACAGGGGGCTTTAAGAAGAACAAAGACCAAGACACGACTTACAGGCAATGGCTTGAAGATGACAATGCGGACGTGCTTATCCCTGTATTTGAGCCGTACAGTTATGATAAAAACAATGCAGGGGTGGAGATTATCGTATATTGACTTTTCTTTACATAATCTCCTAAACAGAGTAGACTCGATATATTTAACAGATGCACCATGGCGACACGCACAAAAATGAAAGCTCCTGCTCCTAAAAAAGGCACTATTAAAGGCAAGACGACAAAGAAATTTAGGAATGGGCGAAAGAGTGATTATTGCTAATTTACTCTGAAATTATAGGATAAAGACACTTTAGCACTGCTTTTTGTGTTTCTCTGTTTTCACCGATAATGAATGTGCCGATTTTTGTGACGGCAAGATCCCCAACCATGCCTTGTGGTACGATCTTTTGAGTTTTGTGGTCAAGGACAAACTCGACGTTTGTTTGAGCTTTTACTTCTGCCATAGAATTATTGTGTTACGATATCAGGATATTGCTCTCTTATGGCTCGTGCGCATACACCTTCGCCACATTCAGCAGCTAAACACTCAAGGTAGCATTCTTGCACTGCTTGATGATAGGCTGTTTTGAAGCAATCGCATTCGCACGCTCCGTCATTGAAGCTGCAAATATGATCGTCTAGCCATTTAGGTTTTTTGGATTTTGGCATGGGGCATGGTTAAAATATCCACCAAAACGTCTGTATAGCCTCACGGTGGGTGGTGATGGCATCGGTGAACATGGAGTAGTCAGTTATTGTCATAAGTAGATTGGTTGATTATATCATAAGCTATTTTCTCATCTCTTATCTTGTGCCAAGCGTCTATCACTAATACCGTGAAAGCTTCGTGCATCTCTTCAACATTCTCGAACGCACCAAAGTCCACAAGCACTTGAGCGACAATTTTAAGGTCTTTTGGCATTATAATATCTTGTTAGGCTGGTTAATTTGTTTAGTTCTACAGGTTTTAATTGATGGCATTCTTTGCATTCTGTCCTTGTCTTGTAGAGCTCGTGAGTCTCGTTATACCAGTCAATAAGCACATCTAGGGGCACGTCTAATTCTAAAGCTGTTATGATATCGTGTCCATTAAAGAAGAAAGCATCTACATCGAAAATATCTCCAATATCCCCACAAACCCAGCTCCCCACACAAGCGACACCATCATCTGTTGTGAAGTATTTTTTGATGAAAAGATCTGTGATATCTTGCCATGCCTTGTGTAGTGCTTGTACTTGTTTCATTTAGTGGGGGGGTTAAAGGGGATGCCCTGCATCTTGGGTGTCTAGCTCGGCTTTTAATTCCGCATTGTATAAAACACTCGTGTTTTTTGACCCACAATACAAGCATACGTTATCATCGGCATTATAAAATAATACTTTCACACCCTCTTCCCTAGTGCAGTCGTAACAAAGGCGGTGGTTTTTTAATGTGATTTTCATAGTTTAGATTTGATAAAGTGTAAAACGACTTCCCACCATGTCCAATCTGTACAATAGCATGGTATTTTTTCTATGTCTGATCGATAATCTCGTCTATCTGCTGCCCCTGTGATTTCAAAGAAGAATCCACCGCCAATTTTTATTATATTAGTCAAGCGGTAACCCTTCCCATAGCACCTTTTACAGAATTTGTAGCCTTTAGTCATTGTTAAAAAATGAAAGCTTTTAAAAATAAAAGGATAAATGGGAGGATAAATGGTATGACTATGGATGCAGCAAAAACTACGCCAAGTGTCGCTTCGAATGCTATCGGAAATGGCGTTTCGTCGTCAATTTTCATTTGAATATCTTTGTAAGTGGTTAAAACTAGGGCAACCAGGCTTGGTGCAAACGCCAATATCAAATGATGGTGCTCCTAGGAATACTCCGCCAAAAATATTTTGTGGCTCAGCGTTGCCATATCTTTCCATCTCCTCACCGCATTGTGCGCAGGTTGTCATAGTTTAGGTACATAAATTATAAATTTCCCGTCTATTACTCCGACAGGATAGAGCCCCATTTCGTAGAGAGGAATGAGGTTTTTAAAGTTACCATCTGGATATTTTAGCTTGTAGATTTCGATTCCATTTGCAAGTTCATCACGTGCGCCCCTTGCTGCGTCCCATGCTGCGTCCCTTGCTGCGCCCCATGCTGCGTCCCATGCTGCGTCCCATGCTGCGTCCCTTGCTGCGCCCCATGCTGCGTCCCATGCTGCGTCCCTTGCTGCGCCCCTTGCTGCGTCCCATGCTGCGTCCCTTGCTACGCCCCATGCTGCGCCCCATGCTGCGTCCCATGCTGCGTCCCATGCTGCGTCCCTTGCTGCGCCCCAATCTCCAGGGCTCTTCAAATCTCTGAGCTCAACTGTTGCAGAAACGCCGAAACTTGAGATGACCTTCTCTGCTAAAACTCTTGCGTCTTCTTCTTTGAAGTCTGGACTAGGCTTGAACCATTTAATTGCCTTGATGCGTTCAATGTAAGCGTCTAGCTTCTTCTCGACTTTCTTAGGTAGTTTTTGACCGTATTTGTAGGTTGTCATAGTTATTGTTTGTTAATTGTTAAAGTATTTCCACTCAACCCAACACTTGAGCATATCACGCTGACAGGCTCTTTGAGGCACGTCTTGTAGGCATGTATCGCCTCGTAGAGCTCTCTGTTGTCGTGCTGCCCCACAACTTCAGCACGTTCGCACGCTTCTTCCATTGCCTCTTTTTGATCGGGGCAAGGGTCAGGCGCGCAAGATGCTAGGGCGAGGATTGGGAGGAGGTTTTTCATTGCATTAAAAGAATGATAGCGACCCAAAAGAGATAGAGAAAAAGCCAAGCTACACAGCCGTAGTATTCATCTCTGTAGGTTAAAATACTCGCAAGTATTGAAGTCACTGGTAAGCCAAGAATGATTAGACCGATTAGGTGTAACATAGAGAATTATTGGTTAGAATAAACGATCGCACTCATCTGCCGTAAGGTCGGTGTGCTCCAAACAATAAAGCTTTTCCGCTGCATCCCTATTGTGCGCACGATGGGCTATTGTGGCGATACAAGTGGCTAGAATGGCGATTGTGATTATAATTATTATTATACCGACAAAGAACCCCTCTTCGCCGTGGAACTCAACAACAGTATTTCCGATTTTCATAATCTAATTTTATTAAAATAAAAATCAAGCGAGAGAATCAAGCAGTTGTTCTTTGCTTTGAAACAGCTCTTTTTCTTCAAATGTGTTTTTGGTTCTGTCGTAGTACCTTTCATCTATCCCGCCTTTAGTTGGCAATTCGTAAAAAATTTGCATTTCCCCTTTTTGATTTATTGCAGCATAAA
>ERZ724505.442-NODE-442-length-26687-cov-5.846801_pt1 | contig 26687 bp, 33 predicted proteins | sample MGYA00376038_ERZ724505 | MGnify/ENA primary metagenome ERZ724505 (study PRJEB28724, sample SAMN07190884) | wastewater metagenome | isolation source: effluent of sewage treatment plant in Hong Hong | place: Hong Kong | collected 2016-03-17 ...
TGCCGAGGCCGAGATTCGTTCTGGCCGTTGATGCGCTGGCGAGGTCGCTGAGGTTATTGGCTTTGACCAGTAGCGCGGAGATGTCGGCGTCTGCTCCCGCAGGGCCTGTGGCCCCCGTTGGGCCTGTCGCCCCTGTGGCACCCGTGGCCCCAGTTGCTCCCGCAGGGCCTGTGGCCCCCGTTGGGCCTGTGCTACCCGCTGGGCCTGTGTCACCAACTTCACCTTGGATGCCCTGGATTCCTTGAATGCCTTGGATTCCCTGCAAACCCCGTGGGCCTGCAAACGACACCACAGCAGGAGGCGTAAACATTGGTTCAAGGTCAGACAGGTCAACGTCACTGCCATCATCCTGAGGAAGTTCAAAGTAGTAAGTGCGACCACCCTCGATCTTTTCGACAATCTTCCATGTCCACCCCGAGGGTGCCCACGAATCATCATCGGTTGCCTCTAACACAATCGAGAACGAACCGTTCGAGTCGAGGCGTACCGCAGAAGGGGTTGGCAGGATCGTTGCACTAGCCGACTTGATAACCACGGCAGGTGCCAGAAGCACCTTGCCGCGTTCAGGGGAGCCGTCAGGCTTCAGATAAGTACCAGTAAGGGTGCGACTCACAGGGACTCCATCCAAGTAGTTGCAGCGGCGTTCACGCCAAGACCAGACGTACCAGCCAGCTGGTTCAACACACCCTGCAACTCACGGTACGTCGTATTGCCAGCAACAACATTGAGAGCCGCAACAAGGTCGCGGCCAGTAGTACCAGCGATCACATTCGCGGCACCCTGAGCCTCCAGCCCAGTAGTACCAGCAATCGAGTTCAACGCTGCATTAAGTTCCACGACACTCCAAAACGTTGGGGGAGTGCCCCGCCCCTACCCCGGAGTTGGGGGGTAGGGACAGGGCACAACGGAAGTTACTTACTGTTAGTAAGTTGTTCCGTGGTTGAGTTGCCAGATGGATTCTTGGCGGTAAATGGCCCAACCAAGCAGAGCCTTCCAACCAACAGGTCGGAAACGCATCAGCTTGTCCGTGACTGGGCCAACAACAACACCCGGCTCACGACCGACAGCCTCAGCCAAAGCCTCAGCACCAAGGATGTAACTACGCGAAACCTTCGCGGAAGTTTCACCATCAGTTGCCTGGTAGCAGCGTGGGGTTTCAATGAAACGGACGCCTTCATATTCGCCAATTTCACCAGCCCACACCGCTGTTGCACCGGAGTAGTTGTGAACATCGCGCCAAGCCGCAGCACCCGTCTCGGCACGAAGATCGTGCGACACATCTGGGTGAACGTACCCGACGAACTTGCCACCAATCGTTTGCGCCGACGCTGCACGCAGCTTCGACACCACGTAACGAACATAAGCAGACGTGATCTTGTCCGCCGCGTCAATGCCGGACACCGTAGCAGTACCGTCAGTGACCGCAGTCAAAGTGCCTGCAATGTTCTTCACGCGACGAAGGTTGCCACGCATCACAGTCTGAACAAGAGAGTCCAGAGAGTCACGCATGTTGAATGCAACCAGGTTGGCGACAGCAGGATCAATAGCCGACAGCGACTCAAGAGCCAACTTCTCAGTCGTCAAAACCGAGTTGCCGTACTCAGCGAGAGTGATGTCCACATAGCTCGTGTTGCCGATGGCAACCGAGTCAGGGTCAACGTTCTCAGTGAGAGCCGAAGACACAGCCGTAAGGTCTGCATACTTCTGAAGTCGAACAACGGAACCTGCATGGCTTACGTCAGCTGGACGCTTTGAGATGAGGGCGCGGAACTGTGGTTCCGAACGCAACGCAAAGCCGACCATCTTGTCGTAAGCGGTAGTGATGAGGTTGGCGGAACCAGTACCTACCGGGGGGCCAGTAATATCTGCCGTGGTGGAGTAGTAGTTAGTCACCAACATCACCTCCTAACTTGCTAGATGGGATAAGGGTTGTCTTGCTACCCACCCTGAGCAATTTGAAGAATGTCTTCCGGGTTTCCATCGGACGCCATCAACTTTTCAAAAGTTGATGCCTCACTTCCAGGAGGTGCGGCATGACCGCCGTTAGCGCGGTTGATGATCCCTTGTGCAGCAAGTTCTTCTTCAGTGAAGAAAGACTGGTTGGCGACCTGTCCTTCAGAACCTTCGGAGCCACCCTCAGGTTCCTTGTTCACACTCGCAGGTGTGAACACATCAGCGAACTCTTCCACCCATGCATTGATCGCCTCTTCAGTCGATTCAATGTCAGATGGCACAAGCGCAGCCAACTTAGGATTCAATCCCTTAGCTGCAATAGCGTCACCAATGGTGCGCTTACGGATCGTCTTGCCTTGGTCAGCCAACAGTTGTTCGGCTGCCTTCAACTTTCGTTGAGCATCCTTTAGAGCCTTGCGAAGATTCGCAGGACCAGTGGATTCTTCTTCTTCATCGTCCCAGTCATCTAGGTCGAAACTGCTCATGGTGATTACACCCGTACCTTTTCTGTGTTGCGCAACCCTCACCACAAAACGGGGCGTGTTGTGGTGGCTGTTGCTACCGGATTCTTATTACGCACGACGAGGGCCGGTCGGTCTGTCGTGGAGTCTTAGATGGCTTGCTTCTTCTGACTCAATGAGCCTTGAGCAATACCGGAAGAGCCGCTGAACGCGGCACGTTCCTGAGAAGCAAGCTTCTTCTTCTTCGCGGTCACATCAGTACCGCCAGCCATGCCGAACTGTTCCTTCACAAGATCATCCTGGGTAATGTCCGAGTTGTACAAAGCGCCCAATCGGCCAGCAGCATCACGCTGATCGGACACACGACCGAAGCCCTGCTGGGCTTCCTGCCCGCCAACACCCTGGCCGGCCAACAGTTCAGCCGTACCGGCATCAAGGTTCACCTTGAAGTTGGAGGCAGTGCCCTTAATGACAGCAGCATTGTGCTGTGCCTCAAGCACAGCAGTCGTACGTTCCGGGTTCAAAAAGTAGGCGGCAAGACCATCAGAGTCCACCCCATACATGTCCGTCATCGCCTGCTTGTAGGCCGGATCAACCTGCTCAGCGGCCTTCTTCGCAGTAGCAACCCGCTGCTGTGCCTCCATCGGAGACACATCATTCTCAATCCACTTAGTGAAATCGTCACCAGTGAAATAGCGGGCAAGGCCCGCAGTCTTCGTCAAATCGCGGTACTGGTTTTCCAACTGCACATACTCGCCAGGTGTTAGCTCCGCCAACCCCTGCTGCTTGCGCTTCTCGTTGGCGGAGAAACGCTGCTTGTACTCATTTGTCTGCGACAGTCGCGACAAAATGACGGCAGTGTCCTGCTGGGTGAAGCCCTCCTGCCAAATGGATTCCAACTGGCCGAACAAGGATTCAAGCCCGAACTGTGCGAACTGCTGCCGCACATAGTCATAAGTGTTCTGATTTTCAAGGGCCATTACTTCACCAACCCCCACTGCTTCAACACGTCCATGCCTGACTCAGCAGCGGTCTGCTGAGCATTCTTCGTCGTCTTCCAACGGGTGTCAGACCGAAGCTCTTTCTCGAACTGCCACAACGGTGACACCGCAGGGTCACCCGTAGGTGTCGTGTTCGTGATCGCCTTACGCAACGTCGGGTCTTGCAACGACACATCGTTCTCAGGAATCTCCAACACCCGAGACATCGACTGCACGTAAGGTCCAGCCAAGTCGCGAACGTTCTCACCGGCACGAATACGGTCAGCCCAGCCGCCGTATGTTTGCGCGGCCTGCTCCCGAATCAAACCCTCAAACTCGGTGATGTCAGCATCGTCAAGCAGCACACTGCGTGCCTTCTGCTGATACCAGTCCGGTGACATTGAAATACCGTTGGCTCCAGCCAACGCCTTCAACTGGTCCTCAGCCTTACCGGCTAAACCGAACAAGCCACCGTTCTCATCAACGTCAAGACGGGACGCAACCCAATGCTTAATCTGGTCGTCGTTCCATTCACCACGGGCAGCCAAGTCCGCAAGCTGGTTGAGTTCCCCGTCATCAAGACGGGCACCCAACTCCATCGCCGTGGACTTAAACTTTTCCTTACGCTGCACAACCTCCTGCTGCCATGAGGCAGGGTCAGTTAGGCGTAACGTCTCGGAGTTACGCCACGACTCCGAATGCTGCTGATACCAGGCAGTCGATTGCAGCTGGGCGTTGAAACGATCTGTTGACCACTGGCCCTTCACAGCCTCAGCGAACAAGTTCTTCAAACCAGGATCGGACAACAGGAGAGCCTGCGCCCACCCATACTGGTGGGCTAGTTCCCCACCCATCGTCGGCTTCGCAGGCTTCGACGCCGCCATCTGATTCTTGACAGCGGCACGAGCCTTCGCCTTCGACGCCGCAGAACCCTTGCCGCTGTTGATAGCGGCAAGCTTGCGGTCAAGGGACTTCTTCCATGCCGCATGATTCTTTTCGTAAGTCCCCATCGCTTTCGCGTTAGCAGACTTCAAAGCATCCTTGGTTGGCTTCGCCGCAGGCTTCGCCCTCTTCTTCGCTGCCACTAAATACTCACAGGGGATTGGATCGCCTTAGCGAACGCGGAGAAATACTTTGTCGCAACCTCGTAGCTGCGACGCTCCGCCCGAAGGTCAGGGTCATCGTCAACAAAGTCCGACATCATCTGGGTTTTCATGTCCGCCGAAATGCCGCCATCGGCGTTCTCGGTTTCAAAAATGCCCAACGCCTTGTGGTAGGCGTTGATCTCAGACTTCGTGGGCTTACGTCCAAGGATGGACGCCAACCCTGCAAACAGGACAGCGCGGGCTTCAGCCTTCGAGGAAGTCTTGGGTGCGGCAGAGCCGCCCCCGCCGCCACCACCTCCACCGCCGTAACCTCCGCCGCCTCCACCGTAGGAGCCGCCAGAAGACGAACCACCAGATGAAGACTTCGGGGGGCGAGGCTTATTGTTCTTCAACCAGTTCGCATCAACTTCTTGCTCACCGACTGCACCGCCGAGATTAATAGCCACAGATACTCCTAGAAAGCGTTGTCGTCGTAATCTTCGCTACCGAACCAGCGGTCGAACATGTCGTTGAACGTCACGTTCTTACGACGCAGTTCCTCAACACCAGCCTTGTACTTCGCCAACTGCCACTGCTTGTTACGTTCCGAACCGGCAGTGTTGAACTCCTTCATCACCTTCGCCCGGAACGTTGCCTGCTGAGTGGGGGAGAAGCTGTACCCCTTCTTCGCATTGTTCTTGTCATTCCATGCAAAGAACTCATCCGGCGACTGCGCCGGATTCTTCGGCTTACCACCCTTAAGAGCAGACGACGTTTGATCGTGAAGCTCAATGAACGTGGACACTGTTTGCCAATACGGGTCCGACGATGCCTTCGGCCAAAACTTCTTATCCGACCTGATGGCACGCAAAGCAGTCAACGCTTTGCGACCCTTATCGTTAGTGGCGTTGTACTTGTTCGCCCATGTCTCGTTCGTCAAACCGATAGACGCAATGACGGACTCGCGGCGGGCCTTCAGCACCTTCCACTTCTCTGACGGAATATCAGCAGTGGACCCGTACTTCTTCACCCACGTATCAATCTTGGCGTCACGCCAAGCCGAATACTGTTGACGGAACTCACGCCACCCGCGTTCCGTCTGGAACGCTTCCATGATCTGTTCCGGTGTTTGAGCCTCCAACATTTTGGAGTCCGAACCGGGTATCTGGGTTTGCAGCATGATGCGTCGAGCCGAACCCGACTCGTCATATTCACCGATTGGATTGGAACCCATGAGCAGCGACACCATCTCGGTGTCGCCCGTCTGGGCAATCTTCTCCACCAAGGCAGGATTGTCACGAATCAACTTCAACGTGTCCTGGTTCTGCTGCATACCGAACCCGAGCTGGTTCTTCGTTCCATGCGTCAGGGCGGCAGCCCACTCTTCCCCATACACTTCGAGGAACTTCGTAGTTCCCTCCAAGTACCCGTACTTCGCCTGGTAGCCGCGAGAAATGTCCACCATCGTGGACACGGGTGACACAGCCCGTGGGGCACCGGGAGCCGTGAAGGCTCCCACCAGTAGACCGGCAAACACCTGATTAGTCAGGGAACCAATCTCATCCTTCGTCGGGTACGTGGTACGCAAACCCTGATCGAACTTTGCCAATTCAATCTGGGTCACCCGCGCCGCCATAGCGTCGTAGGTTCCGTTACCTTCACCCTGAATACCGGCAAGGGCTTGACGCCCCCACGACGGCAACAACATGTCGAACGAACCGAACTCGGTAGACATACCCATCGGGTTACCAAGTTCAAACAGTTTCTTACGGGCATCCTCCGGCAGCAGGTCAGCCAGTTGCTTAAACCCTGGCGTCCCCTTCTGCATCTCGGACACAATCACCTGTAACTGTGGACCGGCAGATGGGGCGAAGAACCCCACAACCGGACCACCCGGCATGTTCTCCACCGCATCCGATGGATTACCGGCGAACATGGACAACACGTTCGTCACCGGAATCTTCAAGTCCATTCCACCAACGGTGGGAGTCCAGCCCGGGATCGGGTTGAAGTAGCCCTCATCGTCAATCATTCCCGCCTCACGCATCCGCGTGTAGGTGCGGGCAATACCGGCAATCGACTCAGGCTTCTCCGCGAAAATGCGGGGCCACGTCGTTGCCGTGTTCACCTGGGCAGTCCAGAACGGGGACACATTCTCAATCATCGACGGCAGATTCTTCTGCCGTTGAATGGTGTAAATGTCGCGACGTAGACGACGAAGCGCATAACGATGCGCCTCGTTCGTCACCTTCGCCATCACATCAGCGTTAGCCGCCAGCTCCGAATCAAGCTTAGGAAGGTTCGCATCCATGTACTGCGTGAAGCGAACCTTGTAGTACGGCTGACGGACCAGCGTGTTCTCCGGTACGGCACCCATCGCATGAAACGCCTTCTGGGTGAACCGGGTCCACCAGTTGCCACCCTCTTTCGTGGCACCATGCAAGTCGAGGGTCACATCACCAATGACGGGTGGCAGGTTGTCGGGGCCAACCGTTGCCACATACCGTTCCACATCGGACTGAGTGACAGTTCCGGCAGCAATCTTCTGACGGAACTTGTCATCAGGGAACGTCTTAAGAAGGTTCTCCCGACCGGCATCAAACCATGTCTTCATGGCTGCCTGATCGGTGACATTGCGACCGAACTGGTGTTGAGCTTCCTGCTCAAACCTGCCCTCTTTGGAGTAGAACCAGGCAAGGAAATCGTCCGACGTTTTCGTCGGGTCCAACCGCATCTGGGTGACAACATTGTCGCGGAAGATTTTGTTCGACGCATCAAACACAGCCTGCTTGTAATTGTCCAGGTCATCGGCAGTGACCATGCCGTCCACAACCTGCAACCGCTTACGCATCTCGCCTTCGCGGCGAGTAGCGACAGCACCAGACATGTAGGCCCACGAGTCATCGTTAGCAACCTTGCCTAACGCAACCTCACCGAGTTTGCCGGAGAAGGCATCGGGCACTGTGGCGACCGAACCATCAGGCAGTGCCTTAGACAGTTCCCCTGACCCGATGTGCCGGTTGGTTCCGGCACGATCAAACTTCCCTTGCGAAGCCGCCACCTTCGATTCCAGTGACGCAACATCAGCCTCACCCACAGCCAGGTGGGTCACATCGTCAAGGTGGGTGTTCAAATCGAACGACAGTTTGCCGTTCAGTTGGGCAACCTTCGATGCCTCGTCACCGGCATCAAGAGCACCAGCTCGCAGGTCATTAATCAGATTGTCGTAGTCGAACCCGTCACCGGCAACCCGACGAATCTCATCCGTCTGCGCCTGCACTGCCGCCCGCTGATCGGCCAAGATACCCATACGGTCATCAAGCAGCGTGGAGTCAGCGTTCAGCTTCCTGTTCGCCCGGTTCACCGAACCCGCCTTACGGGCGATACGACGGCCAGTGTTCACAGCCATGTTCCCGGCAGTCTCTAACGAGTCCTGCCACACACTGTGCAAACCAACAAACCCGAGGACACGGGCGTAGCCCTCTGTCGTGTTACGAATCGGGTAGGCGGCACGCAGCAACACTGCGGGACGCCACACCGACTGGAAACTGTTGTTCAGTTTCACAGCCTTCGCACCGAGAGAAGTCTTCGTCGCCTCATCGGCAGTCCACTTGAAGCTAGGGTCTTTCGCTGACTGCTTCAGGCTGCGCTCGAACAAGTTCATGTCGAGCATGGGAACTGATTCACGCAAATGTGCGGACAGTTCCGGGGACTTAATCAGTTCGGGACCGTTGATCCCTGACTGGTTGATCGCGTACCCGCGTTCAACGAACGTCATATGTTCACGGTCACGCATACGCTGCACTTCTTTGAAGGCAGCCATCTTGTCGTCAACAAATGCTTGTAGCCGCTCACCGTACTTCGCATCACCTGACACGTAGCCACGGGCGGCAAGAGCTTTCTTCCCGTACTCTTCAGCCATCGCCTGCATGACACCGGCCTCGACATGCTGCACTGCACCCGATGCCCTGGCATCAAGGTGCGAGTTCGCACCCCAATGGGACATGAGGTTGTTCTTCAGTTCAGCGAAACGAGAATCACGCAACACCTTCGGAGAGTTGAGGAACGCCTCAATCTCCGCAGTGGAACCTTCCTTAGAAATACCTTTGGTTCCAACAACGCCACTAGGCTTCTCGCGGGCAGGCCAACGCAGGACATTGATGGGTACAGCCCACTTGGATTCGTTGTACCGGGACAGTCGGGCACCCTTAGCGAAACCGAAATCTGATTCGGCCAGCTTCGCAGCTGACTTGTTTTGCATGGCAGCGATGGGGCGAATCTTGTTCGTCAAGTTCGCCTGACCGAGAGCACCCACCACATTGAGTTCAGGGGACAAGGCCATGTTCAAATCGGCGGCAAGGCTAGGGTTACGTTCAGCTACCGACCGAATGTAGTCCGGTGCAAGATTCGGGTCTTCCTTCAGTGCCTTATCGAACCCTTGCTCAGTGAGAGTCTTGCCAGGTTCACTGGGTTCCCACGCGGCCTTCTGTGCAAACTTGTTTCCAAGTTCATCATTGCGTCGCAGGTATTCCACGTAAGCGGAAGTGTCAACGGAGCGAAGCTCCTTGATCGCTTCCTTGTCATTCCACGATGCACGCAGGAGAAGGTCCATCTTCTCCCGGTTATCGGTACGGGCAAACAGGTGAGCAATATCGCCACGATCCCCGGCACCCATCTTCTTCAGGCGGGCACGAATGGCACCCTCACCCTTAGAACCGGACTGCTTCACCAACCAGTCCGACAAGTCACCGAGAGCGTTCTTCTCCCCACCCACGCGGGAAGCCTCAAGAAGGTTGTTCAGTTTGCCAATGTGGGCAACCTTGTCCGCTCTCGACGTGGCGGCACCGAGACGGGTAGCACCCACACCGAGACGCAGCCCCTTCGCAGCAAGGGCCAACCCGTCACCCAAAGACTGCTGAGCAAAGTCAGTGGTACCAGTGGCTAACTTCCCAAGCGGATTGCTCTCAAAGTAATCCCGCATCTCATCGGAGTTCGGGTCACCAGTCTTGGCTTCCCGGCCATGATTGAGGAGAATCTCACCGGGCGTTGGCAAAGGCGAATCGGCAAGGAATGGGTTCGCCCCGGCTGCTTGGCCGAACGAAATGGCCTTCTTATTGTTATGGGGATTGACCGGGGTTCGGTCCCCTTCAAAGAAACCGACAGCATCAGACTGCTCCCACGCCTTGCCCACGTCACCGAAAGCTTCCGCTTCCGGGTTCGACGCAATCAACGCGGCAGTGAACGGGTGGGTCACCTGATGGTTGGCCCACATGTACCCGGATGACAAGTTCTCCAAGAACGTCAACAGGGCAGGCTTCTGCTCTTCGAGCGAAGCCGCCTTCTCCGCCAAGATTTGACGGGCCAGTTCCGGGTCAGCCGCCATCGCGGCCTGATCGTCACGCTGTTCAGGCGTTAACAGTTGACCATTGATCGCATCAAGAACATTGTTGCGAATAGCATCATTGCCCTCAGGGTCATCCTCTTGCGCCTGCTCATCACGCGGAGGAGTGGCGCGTTGAGGATTGTTCCTATACCAGTCCGCAATCGAAGGCTTGATGCGTTCACGGGCGGCAGACATCGTGGCGATTGTCTTCGGGTTATACATTGCCCGTTGAACATCAGGCTCGCTACGAGTGCTCACATAGCGTTGCTTGTTCTCCATGAGGGAATCAACATGGCGATTGTATTGAGCCATCTGGGCTTCATACTCAGCCTGATTCTTAGCGCGCTTACGCTTCGCCATTCGCGCCACCAGTCGTCATAAGTTGAATGAAGTCGTCACGATGCTGGTCCGATTCCCACGGAACATCGGACAAACCCAATACGAGCGGGGCGAACTGTGGCCCCAAAGCGTCAGAGAACGCCGACACGTTGTCAATCCACTTCGGCACAACGTCTCCTACGCTAAGTCCCTGACATATCGGTACAGTGCCCGAACAGAATCGGGCACATCAGGGTTGTCCACATGCCGCTGCAACAGCGGCAAATACGATTTGATTTTCTGTATCTCCGACACTTCAGAGATACCTGTCGCCATCTCTTCAGAACCCACACCAGGTCCGGCATCAATGCCGGACGTGACAGGTTCGTCAGGGTTTTGGGTAGGTTCAGACATGGGAACCACACCTGAACCAGCCAACACGGGAGGGACACCGGACGGTGCCGGCGTTCCCTGCGTGTCAGACATCGGAGCAGATGATTGAAGTTCGTTCATCTCCTGCCCTTCCCCGTACGCGCCACCAGTCATAGGTCGCACCGGCTGAGCACCAGGCTTCCCATCGGTGCGTTGACTGAACTTGCCGGGGCCACTGACAGCGGCGGGCTTCTCCGGTTTCCGGTATCCGCCGCTTGCCACTACTTAGCCTTGTTGGGGTTACCGGGGATCAGCGGCAAAGCCGGAGGCTGAACAACTGATGGGGCATTGGTGTCCGGGCGGGACGGTTCCCCGTAGTTGCCACCGTCAGACGCGGCAGCGTCAGGCTCAACTTTGATTCCACCCTGTGAACCAAGATCAGACATACTGTTTCTCCTTGTTTAGAAAGTACGCTTCCGAGACACGGAAGCCTGTAAGTTTGGTTGCCCACCAGCTGTCAAACCGGCAAGCATTGTTCTCATGTCGGGGCGACCGCCAGGTGGAGCACCTTGCTGTCCGAGTGGCACCCCACGCAAGGTTCCTGTGGAGGCGTCCATACCGAGCGGGACTCTCGCCGGGTCACCCGCTGCCGCAGGATCGCCCGCCGCTTCAGGACTCTCAACTGGTTCCGGTTCCGGTGGAGGTTCGGGTTCAAACGCAATCTCAACCGCTTCTTCAATCGTCTTACCCTTCCGGCGGGCCTGAATCAGTTTCGACATGGAGCGAACAATCACCCCAGGGTCCTGGCCCTGCTGGGCCATGACAGGGATCGCCTGCACATAACCAGACACGGCCTGCTTCAAAGCGTCGCGGCCTTCCTCAATGTCGATCATCTCTTCTTCGAGGGTCGAGTTGAGCGAGACAGGAAGATTCTTCCGCAAGAATTGGCGAGAGATGAGCTTGTCGCTTCGCGCTTGAAGTCCCCACACCAGCGCCCTATTTGGGTCGAGGCCCGCCATAAGTCCATAATCCACGCTGACAGTATGGTCACCACGAATGTCCTTCTTCGGCGTGTACGACAAGGTGTACGACTGCCCGTTCTCCGTACCCTTAATCTCCTTCTTCGTGTCACCCCACACAGCCTCATCAAGTTCCATGCTGATGCCAATAGCATCCTGCAACGCTTGAGAGAACATGGTTTGCGCAGTCTTCACTTGGGTGTCGAAGCCACCCATGAGTGCCTGCACGCCACGACCAGTGATGATGTTCGCGTCGATGCCACCCGTTCGTGCCTCCGGATAGCGGGCACCTGTCCGCAGTTCCCGTTCCAACGCCTGATCTTCAGCAAAAATAGTGGACGGAACTTGCAGTTCCACACGCCGCACCTTCTCAGGCGTGGCGCAACGAATGATGGCATCCCCACCGATAGCCAAATGGGACACATCGTTCGGCAAAGCGATCGGTGCCTCGACTGCCTTCTGGGCAGCCTCAAGTTTCAATGTCGCCATCTTCGCCCTGGCAAGCTGGACCCATAGAACATCGTCGAACTGTCCACGGGTTTCAGAATCGAACGACGGCATTTGGGCAATCACCACTGGGCAACGCCCAATGGGATTGCGTATCTGTGCCAGCACCAGACCGGAACGTTCCGGGATGAACAGGATTGACTGTTCGTGGTCTTCCCACCGCACCAGTTCCAGCAGTGAATTACCACTGATCGAGTTCTTACCGGCACCAAGGATGCGGTCCCGATACTCCGGGTACATGGCGGCTAGGCGGCCAGCCGGTAGTTGCCACCGTTTCGCATACGCAGTGCAGTTACCGAAACGGTCAATGTCCGGGTAGGCACCCCACGGATCATCCAACCCAATATGGGGACGCTGCTCATCCATGTTCGTTTCAATACGAATGGGCATAAACCCGTATGTGATGTACCTGTCGGCGGCGGCATACATTTGTGTTTGAAGCCGTGAGGCTTCCACATAGTAGTTGGCGATGCGCGTGCGCTTATCGGCACGCTTACGGGCCGCATCGTCGGCCACTTGGGATGTGTTGCAGTTGATGGCAGGTAGGGGGGCGATCACTTCGGACAGGTCACGGGCCGCCATGTCCACAAAGTTGGCGACCACAGACTTCGGCCAGTCAGTTGAGAACAAACCGGGGGCAATGGCCTCACCGTTGTTCGCCCGAATCTGGGCAACCTGAGCCATACGAACGTCACGAGCAGTGTTGCGCTCTTTGAGTTCCTCATAACGTGCCAGGATCGGGCTTATCTCACTCATCGACAACCTTAAAGAAAGGACATGCGTCCACCTGTGGCCGCATATTCGTCCAACGGAATAACACTTCGCCTGTCCCGGTCACGTTGAGACGTGAACGGGTTCTCCATGAACCACTGCTCACCTCGACGCGCAGACGACAGCACCTCTCTGGCTTTCAACTCCGCAAACCACAAGGCCATCACGGCATCTTGCTTACGATGTTTCGTTTTCACATTCGGGTCCCACAACACCAGCTGCTCAATCAGTGCTTTCACAGCCTCGTTCTTGTGAATGTCCGGCAGCGAAATCAGATTGTTCCCAGAATGCTTGTATCCCTGGTTTTCACCCTTAACCTCTTTCGTGCCGAACAGGGGTTGCAGGGAGGCAACCCCAAACTCGGCATCCTGCTTGTTGAAACCCGTGTGATGCGGTTTCAGGGGGATACCCCGCGTAGCGAGGAACCCCCTAATCTCTTCATCCTGGGTGAGGAACAACTGAAACGCATTGGACTCGATAACCCATTCATTCGGTTTGTAGAGTTCTGTCCATTGATGTATCAGTTCCCGAATCCGCAGGGGAGTGGGGGCAGCCATGATGGACACGTCCAACACGTACCGCTTCTGCGTTTCACGATCCACCGCATACGCGATAGTGGCCGTTTCACCGGCCATCGCCGGGTCCATAGAACAAATGATGTAAAACCCTTCAGGGTTCTTCGGATACCCGGGGGCACCGGCCACCAACGGTCCACGCTTACGCATCCCCTCCACCGACCCGCGTACACAAATCGGGTCAAACACAGGTTCAGCAGCCACATCGGCCTGCATGTACACCATCGCCCACCGAGATGAACCAAGGTCGTTACGCAGTTCCGCTAACCGTGGCCCAGTCCAGCGAGGAAAGTTGCCATCGGCGTCAGCCACATCATCATCCTCAGCCCCCTCGAAAGGGCGTTCGGAAACCGGCCACAATGTTTCCCACTCCTCCGGCTGCTTCTGGGCATTACCCAAAATTGCCGGTTGAGCGAAGTACGTCCACGGGGAACGATTGTCGGTGTAGTGATCTGGGTTTCGTAACTCCCGATAAAGGTCTTGGGGAGCAACCCGAGTACCAATCACCAACAACTTCCCACTCGGACCAAGCCGAGTGGACGCCTCCTGGCGAAGCCAATCCATTTGCTTCTCCCAATCGCCAGCATTGGAGAGAGTCACACAGTCATCACAAATGATAAGGTCGGCGCGAGCGCCATACACCTGACCACCAATACCCAAAGCCTCCACCGTCGGGTGAGGCTCACCGGAATCCTTATCCTCGCCACCCAAATAAATCTGGTTAGCAGCCCACTTATCGGCACTGGCCTTAAACCCGCCCTCAGGGGCAAACACCCTCTGCAACTCCGCGTAACGCGGATGCGTCAACCGTGACGTAATCCCATACAGGAACTTCTTCGCCATCGCCTGAGTCTTAGAAATGATAATGATACGAACATTCGGGTCACGACAAATCCGCCACGTCGCATAATCAATCGTGATCGTCGTGGACTTGGAATGGTTCGGCGGCACATTCACCAACAAACGCTGCGCTCGACCCTTCTCATAAATGAAAGAAGGATGCTGCCAGGAAGGCTCCCGGCCTTCCAACAAATCCACCCAACACTGCTGATGCGGCCACGTTTCCGTCTGCAAATACTTGCGACGAAAATCCTGAAACTCCCCAGCCTCATCCTTACGGTAATCCTTGTCCATCGACCCACGAGTGGACAACACCTTCGCCAGCTCCACCTGGCGACCAAACTCCGGGTCACGCTTCTTCGCATTCTGATACCACGAATACGACCGCTTGCCCAAAGCAAGCGACTCCTTCACCGTGAAACCCTTAGTGATGGACTCAATAACCGTACGTTTAGCCACATCATTCGCTTGCGCAACTTTGATGGACTGCTTGCGTGAAGAACCGGAGATAGCCATAGACCAAGATCATTTCCGCGTCGAGGACTTATCTTCCTCCGGCCAGGAAAAAGGGGAAGGACAAGTGCCAACTTGGACTTCCCAAGAAGTCCCTAATAAACAACCAACGAAATACCCAAAAGGAGTTGACCCCAGTCAACGACAATGGGGATTTCCCTCGGCAAGTAACACCCCTCAGCCCGTTGAAAACGGGCACAAAACCCCCCGTAGTCCCAAACCCCCACACCACCACTCCCAGGGTTCCGGGGTGGAACCCCGTCACCCCTTCGTGGTGAACCCCCTCAGGGGTTCGTTCGCCTCACTCACTTCGTTCGTTCGTCTCACTACTTATAAGGGTTCCGCGACCCCCTTTTGTAAAGAAGTTGATCTGTGACCTCTGTCACACCCCAATAAAACCCTTGACAAACCGGCCTCCCGTCCCAAAATTTTTCGGGAGGTCAGAACAAAAAATATATATATACACCACATAACAACCCCCGGGGTCAAACGGTCATATCGGACATAACGGACATAGGGGGTACCCCCCAGGGGGGGGGGACATACCCCCCATATCGGACATTTTGGACACCAGACTTTTGCCCAAGTCCCTGCCTAGCCCCACTTTTCAGGGGTAGAGGTGTACATATGCATAGTTACATAGAGTAACCGAGTGATTACACACTGTCATTCCTGCCATTCGTGGCAGTCTGACTTAGGAAATGACTTGATAGATACCTGGTGAGGTGAGCTGGTGTGGTTGTGAGGTCCGAGTGATTGGGTCCACCTGGTCCCAGTTGTTCCCAGCTGGGCCGGTGAATGGTTACCCGTTCGGGTTAATCGAAAAGAAAGATGCAATGTGGTTTGCATAGTGAAATGGGGTGTGGTTAGATGGGGTTATGAACAAATCAGTGAAAGTGACCGGATGGACCTATAACGGAGACACCTATTGCCCCGATTGTGTTGCGCAGTCGCGGGGGTTTGTAGACGTTGCCCGCAAAGTACAGGTGACCGTTGGACAGTTTGGGGATGCGCAGTGCGACTACTGCCAGACCGACGCTACAGAGTGGAGTGAGTGAAATGGACGACTACACGACGCACTGTGGTGGATGCCGCCGCGAATTGGTAACACCTCGCGAGGTGTCGGTTATGGCGTGTGACGTGTGCTACCCGTCACCACATAACGACGACCCCCGCAACGACGACCTCAACTACGGCCCGTACTCGGGCCTCTAAGAATGGAGTGAGTGAGATGACTACTTGGCAGGAACGACACGATCACGCGGTGAGGTTCCCCTCACCTGAGGAAGCCAAAGTGTTGGCATTGGTGACAATGGCGGAGCAATGGGCAGAGATTGCCGAGAACGACTATCTCGCGGAGCGTGAGGTAGCTACGCCACTACTGCAAGCGGCGCGCTCTTCTCTGAACTGGGAGCTAGGGCGACTAGATGGGGGCACGCTAGATGCCCGCATCGTTGCCGCTGCCATCCGGGCAGGAATCGACCCAAACCAAATCTGACAGTAAGTAAGATCCAAAGAAGGGGTAAGGCAATGAGTACACGTAAAGCCAGAGTGACACTGCCAGACGGCACCGTGGTGCCATGTGAAAGGAACATGGCGGACACGGGATGGGGTTGGTTGCACTGGGTAGACGGGGTAGGCACCTGCCTGACCGTGTACCCGGATACGCACCTAACCCGCATCGGTCGGGGTAACAACTTTCAGTTCACACCAAGTGGAGAGAGAGCGGGTAAGTAACACGGCTTGTAACCCGCACATAGCGGCCTAGGTCGGAGTACCTAGGCACGCTATGACCCCCCGGCGTTGGGCCGGTGGGCAAGGGAGAGGGGTAAGACGATGGACGTTTTCACGATTAGCACGCCCGGTGAGACTGACGGAGGCAAGGAGTACCCCTTGCCTACTGTTGTTCGCACACCATCGGACCTACTGGACCTCATCCGGTCCAGTGTGGACACCAGAGCTGAGCTGAACGAAATGGGCGTCGTCATGTTTCGCGCCGATGGGCGCAATGGTTACGCATGGTTGGGGGGTAAGTAGCCATGTGGCAGTGGATCACTGCCAGGAACTAACGCAGACGGGTACGTGTTCACTCTCACGCCTAAGCGTGAGTCTAAGTAACTTCCGAAGAAAGGGGTAAGACAATGGAGGCCATGACAGTGAACGTGTGTACAGACTGCATTATGTGGGCTGCGAACCGGGACGATAGCGGCAACGGGTCAGAGTGGACCCGCGAAGCTTTCGCCAAGGGTATGGAGGGTATTGCCCACCTATCACCCGTCGAGGGTGACAACGGGTTGATGTCCACTCATTTCTCGTGGCATTACTGCGACATTTGTTCAGTGCCGCTAGGTGGGGACCGTGTTGAGTGTGTCGCAGTATTGGCGGGTGAGTAGTCATGTGGGACACCTTCTACTTAGACCACAAGACAATGGACTGTAACTGCGGAGAAGGGTGAATAAGATGCAAACACATACGGTAACAACGTACATATACGACGAACTAACAAGTGAGGCGAAGGACTACGCCTTTAGTGAATGGCAACAAGGGGTGGATAGTGACCCTTATGTGCCCTTCGATGACGATATTCGAGGGTCCATTAGGGGGGGCATCGAATCAGCTGGGCTTACCTTGTCTGATTGGAGTATTGGCACAGATACCTACTCGTGGCTAAAGGTAGCCGGGCTTGACGATGGGTGGACTACGGCCAGTGAACTACGGGGCAAGCGTGCGCTTGCGTGGCTAGAGAATAATCTCCTAGCCCAGTACCGTATCCCGTGGTCCGGTGAGCAACGCACTAGCGTTGCCAAGTATGGACGGTTCTACCGTCCTGGCATGGTGTCACCATGCCCTTTCACAGGGTATTACCTTGACGATGTGGTGATTGACCACTTGATTAACCGTATCTCAAAGTGTGATGACACCCTTGAGGAAGCGTTTGAGTCGCTTGCTTCGGTGTGGCAGCGAGCATCGGAAGATGAAGTCGAATCGGCACGTAGTCGTGAATACTTTGAGGATACGTGGGCACATGAGGCCCAGTACCTCGCCAATGGTGACGTATGGGAAGCAGTGTGAGTAAGATACACAGCATGGACCTACGGATGTTGCTATCAAGTGTTGTCATTACATGCCTATGCTTGCTGATTTTGTTAGCGGTCGGTGCATTGGTTCACAATCTGGCAGGCGTGGAGCCCGCCTGTCAGGTGATTGAGACAGGCGCGACTCAATGGTTGAGTTGCGAGTAAGTAAGATGGGAGGTTATGTCATGCAACTAACGGAGCGCCAGAAGCAACGCCTTGCTATGGCTAGGTCGGGGTGGCTAGTAAACCTTAACTGGGATGGACCTGGCACTACGTCAGGTGATGACCTGAAAGCCACTCGCTGTGGCGAGTGTGACGCGCTGATTGTCGGCAAGTACCAGCTGTACACGGAGTATCAACAACATTTGTTCGAAGCACACGGCATTAGTGCCGGAATATTGGGAGGTAAGTAAGATGAAACGTCTAGCTATGGCCACAATCGTTAAGCGTCTGGCCCGTGAGCGTGCCGGTGTGGGCGGGGCAGTAGGGGTAGGTGAGTGAGATGGGTATTGCATATCTTGGCTCACCAAACATCACCATTAACGAGGCGCTAGACCTGGCTGTCTCACAATATTGGGGTAACCGTAACCACATTATTGCCACCCGTTACACGTCTAAGGATGGATCACAATGACCCTGAATCTTTCGTTCGAGGAACCACCAGCACCTACCCGGCAGGGTAGGCCCGCATCTAACGACACACTGCGGGTACGTGACGCATTGGTTGCTTCACCTAACCAGTGGATACGTGTTGCCGATGGACTGAAACAACGCACCGCCTATGACAGGGTGGAACGGATGCGTAAAGGTAAGGGTGTGTGGTCTGGTCTGACAGTGGAGGCTAGAGCAGTGGATCAGGGTGACCAAGGTTGGTCCTACTATGCACGACTGGTGGACTAGACGGTGCGCAACTGCCTAATAGCGGCAGTCATACCAGGACTAGGCGCGGCAAGGCTAGTCAAAGCCTTGCCCGCCCGGTTCTCGGTAGGATACGGGCCATACATGGCCACAATCCCCTCCCATTGGGTCACAATCACCCATTGAGTGTCATCTTTAGCCCGCTTAGCATCGAGTTCCTCGATGATGCGGGCAGCCAACTCACCTGTGTCCTCTGCCTCACTTTCTAGCAGTGAGGCCACAAGTTTGATCTCAGTTTTCTTTATCGCCATATGGTTCTCGCAATACCAGCTGCATCCAACAGCGATGAACACAAGTCACATGGCTCACTGGTCACATACATGGTGGCACCCACACATCGTGCCCTACCGGCACGAATGATGGCGTTAGCCTCCGCATGAATAGCAGTACAACCAGTGGCCGCATACCCGGTACCCGGCAGTGCCCCACTCAGGGCACGAGGACACCCACCATCAAGACATGAACGATGCCCAGGTGGGGCACCGTTGTACCCGGTAGCAATGATCGTGTGATGGTTCACGATGACTGCCCCCACCTGTCGGCGGGAACATTCACCACGCTTAGCTACCGCATCAGCAATACCCAAATAGTATTCAGTCCACGTTGGCCTAATCAAAGTCGCCACCATAGGGGGACTCACCACCCAGGAAGTCCACCATCTTCTTCAACGCCTTACGTTCACGGTCTTTCAACGTGGGCCTGCTGATCTCCCACTCGTCAGCTATCTGGTCACGGGTAGCAGACGTGCCATACAACCGTTCAAGTAGAGGGTCCGGGTGTGCCTGCCATGCGGCAGTCACATCAGCCAACTGTGCCAGCTTCGAGTTACCTTCAGCAGGGTCACGTCTGCTGCGTGACCCGTCACCTTCCGGTGCCTCATACCCGTCATACCCGCCAGCCAACACGATAGGTAGCAGTTCAGCGATGACACCTGTGTTAGCGAACCATTCATCCTCAATGCGGTAACCGAGAATGTCTGCCCGTTCTTTGCGGGCATACACTTCAGCAACCCGATACATGGTGGTGATGAACTGGTTAGCGCCAGCTTTCACCGCCTGCCTATCGGACTGGTCCACGTCCAACCATTGCGCCACCTTGTCGTGGCGTCTCATGCACCACACGTAACATTCCTGCTTCACATCTTCAGGTGTTACAAACCCTTGGAATCTGCGGGCGACAGTGCGTGACGCCACTGAGATGAGGCCAGTGGTCATGTCCATCAACCGTTCCAACTCCACCTCATCAATGGGTGGGACAGTGGCACGTTTAGTCATCGGCTTGCCCGTGTTCACATGTTGGTGGGTGGAAGATGACTGCCTTCTCATGTGTCCATGCGGGTGGAAATACTGTGGCCCATATCCTGTTCCAAAGATGGAAGATTAACGACACGAGTACGACTTCCCTTCAACGCTGAAACGGTTACCAACAATCGGGATGGGTGTAGGTGTGACGTGCTTGCCGTCCACATACAGCAGGCCGAACCCGGCCTGCCAGTTAGCACCAGCCTTGATGTATGACGCCTTGCGAAGGTCCATGAGGTGACCGACCTCGAACCCGAAGCGACGCTTCGTGATCCGACCAGAGTGAGAGTCATGGTCATGCAATAAACCCTGCTTATGGGTGTGACCACACACCACCGACTCACCGACCTGGTTGGCAAGCTTGAGTGCAGTGCCACCCGAATAGGTGGCAGACCTGCCCTCATCACCGTGCATCATCAACCAACCCGGGGCAATCACTGTCGGTTGCAGTGACAACTCAATGTCCAGCTCCCCGTACCCCATCAACGACTTCCAATCCAACCCGCGAATGGGGGACAGGGCAGGGGCGTGAGTGCCGATGTAGTTCTCTAACCGGGTGGTGGTGTGGTTGGACCGTTGCACCACCATGTGTGCGTTGGGTGCCGCTTCACGGAACCCACGCATGATGGCGTGAGTGGCATCAATCGCCTTCTGCAAATCGGCAGTATGTTCCTCAGCCCTACCGCGAACCCACCGACCGATACTTGTGCAGTCACACTCGTCACCAACTGTGGCGATCATGTCTGGTTGGTAGTCACCGATGAACTCGGTGACACCACGCACCATCTTCGGGTCATGCAATGGTGCCTGCATGTCAGACACCACCACGATGCGCTTCACTCGCAGTCCAAGGTTGGCTTGTGCTCACGCACAACAGCAGACATGGCACCCTTAAGAAGGGTGATCGTCTCCGTTAATTCATTAAGCTCCGCCTGGTGAACTTCCTTAGTGGACCGCAGGTTAGCCAACGCAATCTCGGCCTGGTAAATCTCTGAACTGACACGCTCCAACGTCCCCTTCAGGGACGCCAGCTTCGTGTTCAACAGGTACAAGCCGAGGCTGTGGTCACTCATCGTCAGCCCCTTTCTCTTGGGCTTCCTTGAGTGCATCAACCACATCCATGAACCCGTACACAGTGAGTGCTTTCACTGCCAGCATGGTGAGGTAGTTGTGTGCGTCAGCGATCTCATCAATGAGCTCCAACACCACATCGTTGAAGGAGAACTGTTCAAACTTCTGGCCTTTCCCGTCGTCATACTGGGCGGCACCGATACCCAGCACACGGGACCGTGAATAGGCAGCGAACGCTTCAGCGAACGAGGCAAGGTCAGCACTGCTGATACCTGCACCGTGAAGGACAACAGCCGGGTGACCGGCTAGGTATGAAGCTCCCTTACCGGGGGTAGCTTCACTGTCACTGTCCCGTCGAGGCGTGAGTGTTGACAGATCAACCACCCCTGCTGTGTCAGGTGTTCCAGAACCAAAACCCATTGCTCTTCCTCCATCAGTAGGTTACTCCGCATATTACTTACTCGTAGTAGTTGACTGCAAACAATTAGTTACAGTGGCGTGTCGGGAATCAGGTCAAGCACAGCCTCACGGCCATGCTTCACGAAGAAACTATTCACATCCTCATCAGCGGGCAGCTGGACGATGCGTGAATTACGCACCGTCTCCTTAATCTTCAACGCCAACTCGTACCCAGGGTTCGACCCATCCTCCTTCTTATCGTTATCAGTGAGGATGACTACATCAGCGAACGAATCCACACACCGTGGATAGTGGTGCTTCCATGCCGAAGCACCCGGCACTGCAACAGCAGGAATCCCACACTCACCATGCAAAGTGATGGCATCAAACTCCCCCTCTGTCACCACCAGTTGTGGGCCAGGGTGAAGGGTTGCCTTCACGTTAAACAGGTGTGCCTTCTGCCCCTTCGGGCCATCATATTTAGGATGCCCACCGTCAAGGCGACGGAACTTCACAGCGACAGGACCGGACACAGTTTCGTACGGGATAGCCAACATCCCAATGAACTGCCGCCATTCAGTCGGGGCGTCGTCCGGTACGACGCCGAGACGGAACATACTTCTTCCCGCTTCGGTAATACCTCGACCTTCCAGGTACATACTTGCCTGTTCCGTCATCGTTAGACGGTTCAACATTTCGGTCAAGGACTTCCTTGATGAAGTCGATAGCGCCACGATAATCCAACCCCTCTTGATCCCTAATTAGTTTGATTGCATCCCCTGAAACCCCACATCCGTGGCAGTTGAATGCCACGTCTGACATTGATGCACTAGCCACACTGTCTTTGTGGAAAGGGCATTGAACTTTCCTCCACCCACGACCGGGCGGCACCCGAACACCGAGGTGTTCGAGGTAGGCGGCGATAGCACTGTCGTCATTAGCTGACACCATCACCAGTCCCTTCCACATGAGTCGCTATGCCGTCGTCATCGACCGTGTACCAGTGGTATCCGCAGTCGATGCAGTGGTGTATGTCATGGAGACGACACCTGTCCCTGTACTCAGGCAAGAACGTCACCGCCTAACAGGTCAAGCGCATGTCGCGCCTGCTGGGGAACAACACCGTTACCCAAGATTTTTAACTGTTGAGCCCGGCTGATGCCGGGAACGTCAGTGACCCACCCAGCGGGTAGACCCATCATCCACTCGACGAACGGCGGGTTCAGAACAGCGCGCCCGGTTGTTCCGGTGGTGGTGGGTGCTGGTGCTGCTCGTCCGGTGACGTGTTCCCATTGGGTGATGGCGGGCTGGTAGTCACCCCAAGTGCCATCCCAAGGTTCGGCCCGTACTTGCCCTCGGTCTATCGGTTCTCGTTGTTCGTTGATTTCGGTGTCGGCAGGAGGGCCAGCGGGTCCATAATCGCCCCATGTAGACACGTCTGATCGTTGCGCTGGTTCTGCCCCTTCCAGTCCCGGCTGGTCGGCGTCGGTAGGAGATAGACCGTCTCCGTTGAGGATCCGCCGCGGGTCGCGCGGGGCGTCGGTAGCAAGGATGAACAGACGCTCGCGGCGGTGGGGTGCGCCAACATCGGAAGCTCGTACGCATACCCATCGCGCGTCATACCCGACTTGGGCCAACGACCCGAGAACTTCTCCGAACCCAAGTCGAAGGTGACCTGGGACATTCTCCAACACAACAAGTCCCGGTCGAACCACACGAATGGCTTCGGCAATCCACGGCCAGATGTGTCGATCATCTTCAATACCTTTCTGCTTACCCGCCACCGAGAATGGTTGGCATGGGTAGCCAGCCGTGATAACATCGACAGGTTCAACTGCCGACCAATCCACCACCTTCAAATCCCCAAGGTTGGGGATCGTCGGGTGGCGGTACTCAAGCAGCGTGTTCGCTGCCTTATCAATGTCAGACACCCATGCCAAGTCCCCACCAACAGCCATGTCTAACCCGCCGTAGCCGGTACATAGGGAGCCGACCTTCACGATGCAGTCCGTTCCCGCTTACATGCCAAGCACACCATTCGGAAACGACCCATCAACCCATGCTCAGCAAACGAATGCCCGTTCTTACACACACCACTCGTGCGACCACGAGCCGTACCCTTAATCGCTTCCCTCTCGTGGGCTGTCAGCCCACCCAAGATGGCGAACTTGTCGTTGATTTCCAACGCCCATTGCAGACACTCATTCACCACTGGGCATGAGGCACAGAGGGCCTTCGCCTGCCGCCTACGGCCATGCTCATGTGGTGCCGGGTAGAACAGTTCTGGTTCTATCGAGGCACACACTGCCTGCTCTTACCATTCACTTCCCATATTACTTACCTCCCAATCGAATCAAGTGCGCTTGTTACGCACGTTGAACAGAGCGGCCCAGACTTTGCGTTCTTAATCGAGTCTGCGTAGTCACGCTGACTCGTACCCCAACCCCACCTACACAACTTCTCGGGATGCCCAGCTTCCTGCACCTCACGCTCAAGGTCACGTATCTCAGCGGCAACATCAGGGAACCAAGCTTCGATCTCGTCAAGTTCGCCACGCTTGGCGAACGCACCACATAAACATTCACCCGACATATGCAAAAGTTCCGACACTTCATTAGTGGGCACTGGCCGTCCAGCGCGAGCAGACATAGAGCGGTACGTGTTCATGTCCAGCTTCGTCCAATGCACCAGTGGTGACACCCAGATGACGGACCCTTCCCGTTCCATCTCGGGCACGTTCGCCCGACGCGCCGACTCGTTACGCCTGCGACCGGCAAGGAAGATGACCCGCTGCTTGCGCGGGTTCTGCACTAACTTCTTGCGCGCTTGACGTAGACACCGTTCCTTCAATCGTTGGTACATTTTGAAGTGGTGGCCGGGGCCGGGGAAACCCTGGTCAATTACCAGTTCCCGATAACTGACTGGGGCCACCTCTTCAATGAGTGGCAACCCCCATCCTTCGCAAGCGTCACGCACATACTGCCGCGTCTGTTCGATTCCGATGGTTGTATTGGCGTGGACTGCATGAGTAACCCTGTCCCGCATTACGTGGGCTAGGACAGTGGAGTCGTTGCCACCTGAGAACAACACGCACCTAGCAACAATGTCGTGTCCAGTCTCGGTGCCATGCACTCGCTCTGCCTTAACGACAAGCCTGTGCGCATGTTCAACAAGGTCGCGCACTCGTTGTTCGCGAGCAACTTCGGTTAGCGCCGCCACCCCCTCTGGGCTTACTGCAAGTAGTGCCGACGCTTGCTCATCTGTTGCTACCTTCAGCCAGTTAACCCATTCAGGACTAGACATGGTTGGTGCAAGCTCACCGTAGGTGTGCTGCCACCAGTGGACTAGCGGCGCATGAATCCCGTACTCGATAGATAGTTTCGACATTTCACTTCCCATATTACTTACCTCCCAAACCTGAACGCTTCAACAGTTCAATGAACTGTTCCCCTGTCATCACCACATAGGCGTCACCGGCTGAGGCTTTGCCTCGCCGCTTCGCCCACACCACACCAATAGATGCACCCTGATTAACACGTTCCGTCTCAGCCTCAGAAATCCACTGAGAAAACTTCAACGTGCCATGATTCTTCGCTTCAACAACCACGTCCGGGTGCAAGTTGATGTCACCCTTGTCGTGGATTCCACTGAGCGTGCGTCTTTCAGCGTGAGGCCAGTAGGTGTTGTTGAGATAGTTCACTATCTCTGTCTCCCACGCAGTACCGATCCTCTTCGACTTAGACACTGGACACCTCAAACAAATCGACGGTAGCTACACGCACCTGAGTCTCAGTTGTCTTATCAACAACCAGTTCAGTTGGTTCACCCTCACGGGCAAGGATCATCACCGGATACTCCAAGTCACTGAACCCTCGCAACTTCCAAGACTGGGTACGCCGGTACAAACCCAACCGTGGTTCAGCCGGCTGCTCAACAAACGATGCCTCACCAGTGGCATCAAGCAATACATCTCCCACCCGGAACGGGTGATGTTCCTCCACACTCAAGATCATTGAATCTCACTCCAATACTGGGCGACTGCACTGTTAGGAACTTCGGATGTTACTAACTGTCTCTCGAACAAATGCATCTTTGGTAGATCAACACCCAGTTCGATGGGGTTTCTTGCCAACGCATCGGCTTTGCCGGTGCGGTTCTTCACCCCGGCAACCTTGAACACATTCTCTGCCGGGTCCAGGGCAATGGTGAGGATCACTTCCGGTAGCTGGGCCACCTTCCCCATCAACGCCTTACGCGGCTGACAGTCAGTGGGCTTACCTTCACCCTCAGATGTGTGGTGCAGGATCAGCATGGCTGCACCCGTGTCACGGGCGATCTCATGCATGGCACCCATCAGGTGCCGTAACCCCTGCCACTCATTGTCTGTCGTTTCACACACCACGTTGATGAGGTTGTCTACGACAATCATGTCCGGCATCTGGCCGTACACTTCTTCCCACGCATCAACCTCATCAGTGATCGTGTCAAGGGTGGGTTGTGCGTCATACACAAACCTAACATTCGACAGGTTCGACAGTTCCTCTTCAAGTAAACCGACAGCTGGTGTCTCCCGCATCTCTTCAATGGACGACACGGACATACCCATACGCATGGCTCCGACACGGTTGAACACCGTGTCCTCGTCACTATCAGCAGAGAAATACAAACAAGACACACCTGCGTGTACTGCATAGTCGAGGGATAGTAGGGACTTACCTGACCCTGGTTGTCCTGCGATCATGTGTACTTGCCCGCGTCGGAATCGGATTCCGTTCGCGGCCAGTGATGGGAACCTGTCTGGTAGTGGTACGCCGCTACCTCTACGCCTGTGTAGTGCGTGTACCAGTGACTTCATTACAATACCTCCTTGAACTGCTCGCCATTGCGGACGTGGGCGTCGGCCCACCAGTGCTTACCCCTGTGGCCTGTGTGCCAGTAGTTGCACTCATCACACCTATAGGGGCGCATCCGTCCATATGTTTTGCGAATCCTGTTGATGATTAACTTGGCGTCAGCCCTAGTCTCCCAGCCCCTCTTGCCGGTTGGGCAACCCTGTCGCCAAGGTGGAGTCCTTCGCCGTTGGCTCACTTCTCCCCCTCACCTAGTGCTTGACGGATAACGGCACGAACATCTACCAATGCAGC
>ERZ724505.443-NODE-443-length-26670-cov-12.250272_pt1 | contig 26670 bp, 70 predicted proteins | sample MGYA00376038_ERZ724505 | MGnify/ENA primary metagenome ERZ724505 (study PRJEB28724, sample SAMN07190884) | wastewater metagenome | isolation source: effluent of sewage treatment plant in Hong Hong | place: Hong Kong | collected 2016-03-17 ...
AAAAGACAAAACAGGAATTCTTTAGCGTTCATGGTTTAAGGTATTTGAGGTTTTTTGGGTATTTTTCGGCCTTTTCGATGAAATTTTTGGCCGCTTCTAAGGTTTCTTTCTCTCCTACTTTATACGAACAAGAGTCTCCGCGCAAGTTAATTTCAAACTTATTTCTGCGCTTGCAAACCCAAAAGTGAGCGGATTCATGGAGAATGTCTTTTTCAGTCATGGGTAGAAGATAGCAGATATTTTGGGGCGGCGCAAGGTATTTGTTAACTATTTTCGTCATCTGGCGCTATTGCGTGGTCACATTCAGGACAATAAGAAATTGCTTCATCGTCATACTCCATAACATGATTTTCAAAATTCACGCTCCAACAAGAGCCGCAACATCCACAAGAGTAATTGAAAGTTTTCATGTTTAGATTCTACTATAAAAAGAGACTCGGCGCAAGCTATTATTTGAGAAAATTTGGCGACGCCTACAAGATTTGAACTTGTGACCTAGAAATTAGAAATTTCTTGCTCTTGTCCGCTGAGCTAAGGCGTCTTAAATGGTCGGCACGGTCAGAATTGCACTGACATATCTACAATTATGAGTTGTGTCCTTTACTATTAAGGTACATGCCGCTGAAAACACTCTAAACTATTATTCTAATCGGCGCAAGGTTTATTTGCGCGAATTAACAACATTCTCCACAAAAGAAACAAAATCATGCGCCGTCTGAATGAGAGACTGATTAGCTTCAACGAGGCGCTTGCTTTCCACAAGCGAAAGCTCCACGCCAAGCAATCTGGAAAAATTACGCAAAAGAACAATCTGGTCGATAACATCGGCCTTAAAACCTTTCGGGGCGGTATTTTCAGCAGGAACGGAAGTGATGAACGTTTTCATGGTAGGAATATATCAGAGAAAAAGAGCAACGTCAAGAGGTTTTCGGTTATTTTGAGCGACTTTCAGTTTTTTCTGAAAGTTCAGAAAGTATTTGAAGAAAGAAAAGGCAAGGATAATACTTTATCAACTAGTCAACTATTCTTTTCTCCCCAAAGCCTTTTCTTCTTTAGTGTTTTCCCTTATCTATCTATTAAGCTATTCATTCTATCGTCTAGATAGTCATCGCCATTCTTCTATTCTATTTTCCCATGCGATATTTCTAGAAAGCCGCAAGGGCTTTTTTGAATTTTCGCTTGTATTTTCGGGCGTTCCACTAGATTGTTCTACAATTTTCAAAGAGCAGTTTTGACCTTGCCAGCCTCCAAAATATTCATTCAATCCTATTCTAAAAGCGTGCAAAATCTCATCTAGGAATTCATCCTCCATAGAATGACGGATAGTGTCTAGGCACTCTAATTCCAAAGTGAATGTTTGTTTCATAATTCAATCTACAATCTAAAATTCAAGAGTCAAATAGAAAACAAAGGAAAAAGAACGGCCAAAAATGTTTCTAGTTTTTCATTACAACTTACAGAGTGCCAGATTGATAACCAAGAGGTAAATGATTTGTTTTTTCCTTAAAATCCCAAAATCGGCGCTCCATTGCGTTAGACTTCATTCTGGCGATAGTCAAGGTTTTCCAATCGGCGTTTTCATGTAAAAGTTTCCAAAGGTCATCATGCGCTTCTAAAAATTCGCGCTCAAAAACCAAAAGTTTCTTTTTTAGTTTGGGATACTCGCTTTCTGGCAGCGAAAACAGTTTCTTTTTCATGGTGAGATTATACATCCAAACTCTCTAAAAGTCAACATTAATTTTTCTTCATCCATCTCGTACAAGCGGCAGCAACAAAAGGAGAATAACAAGCATTATTCTTTGAAGTGCGGCGTTTGCTACGATTACAGCTAGACAAAATGAAAGACCTGCCAGCAGGCTCGCAAGTGTCCCATTTACCAGTGAAAGCCCTAAGAGCACTAGTCACGGCGATTCTAACCGCAATTGCCCCTTCTGCCAAAATGGGCGTACTGTGAGCTACGCGATAAGAGCGGCGAATTGCTTGGAAGATTGTTTTTGCGTTCATGCCTTCAATATATAGGATTAAAACACAAAGTCAACGGCCAAAATCATTTATCGCCTTAAATTTAGCAATTAATTATTCATTAATTTTGCATCCAGCGGCCAAAAGTCCTGCTTTAGCGTGATTCCTAATGCAGGGCAAAAGATCGTCAGCATCCTCCATTGAAACAAGCTCAAAAATAAGAAACAATTTTCTAAGCAGTTCGGGACTCGATTTTATCAAATCTAAATCTGCTTTATTATCTGAAAAATTACTTTCAGAATATCCAACTGTCAAATGGTTTTCTTCGTCATCTTTGGTGGAAAGATAATTTGAGCTGTTTGGATTTCTTTTTGTTCCTTGCCAATACCATTCAGCACAAAACCCGCCAGTGATTTCAGGGAATTCAATTTTCATGCTATTATTATAAGCCGCTCAAACCCGAAAGTCAACTACAAACTATGCACCATATACTCATGGCACGCATTCAAACATTCGCGAGGCGTCCCGCCTACCAGCATTCGCTGGCAGCAATGCCGCGCTAACTGCTCAATCGTGGCAAGGTCAACGGCAGTATAACCATTGCGCCCCCCGACTACAAAACGCATATCGTGGCCCTTTTCAGCCAATTTAGCGTTCAAAACTTCGATGTCGGATTTCAGATTGTTATAAGTGTATCGTTTCATGGTTAGAAAGTAACTCAAACGGCCAAAATGTCAAACTACTTTTTCGCCAAACTGGCCAAAAATTCCTGATAATCGTGCATTTCTTCAATCATGACATGCGCTAAGTTTTTAGAAATTCCATAATGCTCTGCGAATTTCTCGATTGAAATAAAATTGTTCACATAATCGAGATACGCGGCGTGCATTTGTTGTTTGAGCGTTTTCATACTAGAATATAAGACGGCCAAAAGTGTTTGTCAATTGTTTTAAGCCTGAAAATCTTCGCTTGCGTAGTATTTGAAATTAGAATCTTTTTCCGCTTCTGAGAAAGAGGCGTAACCTGCCGAGCAAAGAGGAAAAACGCGGCCATTCCCGCTTGAAGCGCGATTGATTGCGCCAGAATCAGCATTAAACCTGCCGTTAGCTTCTGCCGTTATTAGCAAATATGCGCCGTTTTTAACGAAAAGAGCGGGCAAATTATCCATTTGATGCCTGTAATTTGAAAGCATTTTTTTCGCGGCTTCTGATTTGTTTTTGGCCGAAACGCGAACGGGAGCGGATGAATATGGGGAAATTTCTTCAATTTCGCCGTCTTTGGTGATGGTGTAAGTTTTCATGAGAAAAATATAACAAGTTTTATAGCCAAGTCAACCAATTTCCACATTTGCGGGGTGGATTTTTTGCTCTGTTCCTAGTTCTGTTTTAATAACCAGAATAGTTTCACCGATTGAATTTGGCGCGAATCCTATAACGTGCCCCCATTTTGCATGAATGCGGCAAAATTCCCTAATTTTAACAGCCCTCCCGAAATGAAAATGCAAAAGCATATTTTCGTTCCATGAGTAGGTGCCGATTTGTTCCGTGAGCGGCTTCATATTAGAAAGTAGGTTAAAAACAAAGAAAAGTCAAGATAAATTTTTGCAATTAATCAGCATTTTAATCGGCGCTAGGACAACTCGCAATCCATAGCAACTAGAAATGCTTTCTGGATTAACGTCATCATGACACTCAAAAAATGCTTGACAAAGGAAATCTTTTTCTCCAAAAGACGGCGAATTTACCGCTTTACCTCCTAGAAACCCTTCTAGTTTTTCTAATCCACTCAAACATTCCTGCGCTTCAATTTGAGTGTCAAAACGGTCAACAAATTGCACGCATTTGTGAAATTTGGCGTTAGCGATGCGGTCAAGTTCTTTGCTCATGGCTTTATTCTAACACTTAAAAATGAGTCGTCAAATCCTTTCTCTCATCACCATATTGCGCCCCAAACTAACTAATCCATCCTTAATTTCCTTAACCATAAAGCAAAATTCAACATCTTTTTCGGCGATGGTAGAATGCACGTTTCTCAAATTTGAGAAATAAAACTTTGCTTCCAAAATTAAAGCATTTTTCGCCTCATCTTCTGTTTCAGCAATCGCGGCGGAAATTTCGCCAAAAAGATTATTTTGTCGCCCGTTTTGGTGAGCAAAGCATTCAAAAACTCTTACCGAATGCCTGTTTTTATCAAAATGAAGTTCCCAACAAATAGGGTAAGCGATGAATTGTTTCATGGTTTATTTTCCTCTATTTTGTGATACTTTGCAAGTATTTTTTTCACTTTTGGCGGGACAATTTGAGGGTAATTTGCCATTTTATCCAAGATGCCGAGCCTATAATTTTCATAATAGGCGATTAGATCATCTACAGCGCGAGGAAATCCCTTGTATTTTTCCCTTAATTCTTCTGGCGAGGAAAAAGCATTTTTAATATCATCTTCCAGCATTTGCCAGCGGATTTTTTCGTCGCATCCTGGCGCTGGAATGTAAAATGTTTGGCCGTCTTTGAATGCTTGAGTGTTGTTCATGGGTAGAAATTACCACGCGGCGGTTAATAATTCAACTATTATTTTCTCAAATTTTATCTAAATAACTTTTTTTGTGAATCTGATTATATTTCTTACTAAGGTTTCCCCGTTCATATTTAACAGAAACTTCTGATTTTGTCAGTGCTTTAATTAAGCTATTCGCAATGATTCAATCATTTAGATAAAATTTGAGAAAAAGGTTTACTTTTGTTTTGCTTCTTTCTTCGCCTTGCGGATTTCGCGCATTGCTTCTGTAAGGCTTTTTGCTACTCCCTCACGCAATACTCCAAATTCGTTGGAGAGTGACCAAACGTGATGATAGGGGCGGATTGTGTTAATTGCGGTGTTGAACATGGAGAGATATTACTTTAATTATTCCGCGCCGTCAAATACTTTTCAGCAACAATTTTTGGGCCGCGCTTTTTGTCCATTCGTGGCCGATCATTTTGTTTGTTTCGCCGATTCCAAGGTGAACGCGCCATGCGTTTTTATCTGTCCGCGTGTCTTTAGGCTTATGGATGAAGCCAAGCTCTTTTGGGCCATCGCAAAGGACAAAGAATGAAGCTTTGGAGAGTTGAGGAATGTTTTTCCAGTTCATGTTTGAGGATACTTTAGGCTTTGTTCTTTGTCAACAATTAAATTACTGTCTGCCGCCGCGAGCGTCTATCATTGTTGGATTCTCGCACTTGAAAGTGATTATTCAAGGTTTATTAAACACGGCAGACAAATTTTAGAATTCAGGGGCCAAAATTCCATACCCGCCAAAATCAGTCCACAATCCTTGCGGAAACGTCCCTTGTTTCATCTTCAAAGCGTAACCACGGGGATCATAGTTAATGAAAAAACCGTCTGGCATTTTCTTCACGCCGAGTTTTTTCATGAGGCGTTTTAGAAACTTTTGGCTCCATTTTTCGCTTTCTTCATCGCTGATTGATTCGTTGCATTCTTTGGTAGTTTGGCGATGAGCTTCTTTTTCGGCCTTTAGGAGAATTTCGTACGTCTCGTAAGGATTAGGAACATCTTTACCAAAAAGCTCTCCCAAAAGTTGAATGTGACGGGCAGCGGAGAGGATGTTGTGGGATTGGAGGGTGATTTTCATGGGTAAAAGGTAGGCGATTAACTGTTAAAGTCAAGCAATTTTCTTTAAATTCTCAATAAAAATTCCAAGTTGAGAATGAATATACTTTAAATTATCCAAAACATTTTCCGCCGAAAAATCGCCGTCCTTCTTTGCGTCATACATTGCGGCGGCAATAGCGGCGTCCACTGCATCGCCAGCTTTATAGGTTTTGTCGCTATCAAGATGAGCGTTAAAGCGTCTCCAAATTTGATCCGTGAGGAAAACCTTGTTGCCATCCATGCCCCTAAAAAGACAACCTTCGAGATTAAAATCTTGTTTCATAATTGAAGATAACCTTAAACCGCCACACTGTCAACAAAACTTTGCATATTTAATGCCGAAACAATCTTTTCGGCCCAGCTTTCGGGCGTTCCATGTTCTTCGCAGATGTTATAGTCATGAATTTCAGCAATAATTGAAACAATTCCTTCACTTTCGGCGCAAACACAAGTTATTTCTCGAAACTCTTCAAATCGGCCAACTTTTTTGGAAATTTTGCGGATGGAGTATTTCATGTTTGTTGATTAATTCCTTAATTCCCGTCAAAATGTCAGCCTTTAGCGTTCCACTCCCTACAATAAAGCAAGTGTACCAGCCAGTCAAGGTTTTTTCGATCAAATGGTTTTTTGTAGATCATAGACTAGAGCAGGCCTTATAAGTTTCTTCTGAAATTTCCCGCCATTCGCCAAAAAGGTAAACATTTTCAGTGCCGCCTTTTGCCAAGTCAACAACTAAAGTGTTGTGATGATAGCCAACAATTGTTCCATAGCCAGCAGAAATTGAAACTCGTTTGCCGATTAGATTGGAGACTGGATTCATGCTACAATTATAGCAGTTAATTGTTCGCTGTCAACTCAATCTCTTCCAGAGTAACGCGAAGAATATGCTCGCAAATACCCTCATAAGAACCATAAAAATCTACCCTAGTACCCGCATTAAACAAAACTTCTCTACTTTGCACATAATTTTTATTTGTGCGGCGGTGCCAAGTTAAGGCGGTTTCTATTTCTTCTTTGGTGAAAGTCATGTTGAGAGTATAATGGTTGAGTTATTGTTTGGCAACAAGTTTTTCAGAAAATTCGTTCCATTTTGGATTTTTTGCTCGCAGTTTTGCGAGTTCTTCCATTGTTGGAGGATTGGTTTTAGCGATGAAATCAAAAACCTCAAGGCGGTCAACCATTTTACGATGGGAGGAATAGAAATGTTGCTTTTGAGTCATGGGGTAGTTTACTCTTGCACTCTAAAGTTGTCAAGTTTATAAACTCAACTCACACCAAAATTTATTCCTTAAATGTTTTTTGAAATGGGTTTGATTTGTCCCAAAATTTATCTAATCTTGAGAGGTATTTTTTAGAGGACGACAGACTAAACCCAGAAACTAACCTAACTAGGTAGGCGCTTAGAAGCCCATTGGAATGTTGTTTTTCGTATTTCAGGAGAATCTTTAAAATACTTATGAACCTGCCGTCTTTAAGAATTTGACGAATTTCGCGAAAGCTTGTTCTCATGTATCAAATATAAGCTATTCAAACTGACATTCAAACACTTTCATTTGAAAAACCTCATCATAAAACTCTTTTTCTGAAAAACTTGGATCAAGACACTCCTCTTTGGCAAACTTGCCAATTTCAGCAATCGCGCTCAACGTCATAGAATATCCATCATTTGCTCTAATTGAGCGAAGAAGTTTTGCAAGTCCATCCGTTTGAAGTTTTGTCATAGCGTGTCCCGTTTTAGAGATTCAATATATTTATCGGCCAATTTTGCCATTTTTACAAGCTCAACATTGCATGATTCGATTCCCCTTTGAGAGCCATCAAGCAAAATTGGAAGAATTTCTTGCCAAGTTGGAGTAAGATCAATTGTTTGGACTGTTTCTTTTTTCATCGTGAAATACACTAGCCTAATTCTCTACACTGTCAAGGTTTATCGTGCATAACTTGTTTATCCAGCACTTCCGCCCCTTGGTTTCCATCCCCAAGTTGGTCATTTGTTGCCTTGATAAAGGGCTTTCCTCCTTCCAGACTAGCGAGGTATCAATTCGCACAGCTTTCTTCGTCTGGTTTCTTTGGCGGGATTTTCGGCCTCGCGGCCTAGCTGAAATTAGTCATTAACGTCAACCTTTTTATTGCGCCGATAATCTTTCTTTGAGCGCATCCGAAAGGATGGCGGCGGAAGTTGGCGGCGAGTTTTTGGAGTTTTGATTGTGAGAGTGAAGAGAATCATGCTTTACTGTATTACAGCGGAGCAGATATGTCAACATTAATCTTCTCGCGTTCCATCTTCGCGAAAAGTGTATTCGTTGCTTTCCAACAATTCGTCAATCACTTCATCGGAGTTTTGGTATTCATATTCTTTTTCGAGTTGTTTGTAAATCCAGCGCATATAATCGCGGGCCGTTTCGATCAAATCTCCTTCGGCGCGACTCCATTCCTCTTGTGAGATTGAGCCGTTATCCTCATCTTCTCCCAAGGATACGTTAAAGGTCGTGCAAAATTCATGCGAATAATGGCCGCTATGTTTGACGCTAAAGCTGGCGTTTGGAAAGTTTTTGGCCGTTTCTTCAAACTCGGCAGCAATGCGGCGGATTTCTTTTGTAGCTGGCGAGTCTCCCCAATCTTTAGCAGTTTCGCCCGCTTTAACGTCGCAAGCGTGCCAAGTTCCAGTGAAACATGCTCCTGAACCTTGATGATAAAATCCTGAAAAGTAGATGTTGTCAATCTCAAGGCCCATGTTTTTAGCCTGCTCCTTAGCCTCATCAATAACGCACTCGCTCCAAAACGAATCGTCGTTACTTCCTTCGCGCCACCATGCGCGGGCTTTTTCTTTGGCCGAATCAGAGAGTTCGTTGAATGTGAATAGGTTTACTGTTTTTGTGGTCATGGGAAGATTATATCAAAGATTTTTCGCCGCGTCAAGTTTTTCCAAGATTAATTTCTCAACGGCTCGCACTAAATTTGTAGGATCACCGTCAAACCAAATCATTTCTTTGGAGTAATCATCTTCGCCGCTAGGAATTCCAAATCCACATTCGTCTCCTAGTTTGTTAATCTCTTCTTGTGATAGGATCATACAGGACAATAACCTACTCCCTCCATCTGTCAACCAAAAAGAACAACAAAACGCCAAAAAGAAAGAAAAACAACAAATTTTTAAAAATTAAGTGTTGAGTTAATTCGGGCGTGAGCAGCTTTCCTCCTCGTTTAAGGCTGGATTTTCTAGGCACCCAAGCCCCCATTAGTTATTTTGAAAAATTGGTGGAGAGGAATATCTTATTATATTCAACCTTCGTCAAGGTCAGAGATAGCTAGGTTTTTGCGTAGCGTCTCACTCTCCAAATTAGTTATGCCACCTTATACTTGACGGCACCACAAACTAGAGTCGAGACTCCCTTGAAACGGGCAAACTCTTTCAAATCTTCAATCGGCCCCTTGTATGGCCCCCATTGGTAAATGCCCGTGCGGAAGCCAATTTGTTTGATTTTTTCGGGCAATTCGGGGAGCTTGTTGCGAGCTTTGGCCGTTTTGAATGACCAGTGTTTCTTGGAAACTTTTGCACGGGCAGCGTTCCAGATAGAGTTGGGTTTGAATTCGGAGCGGGGTTCAGATTGTTCGTTCATGTTGGTAAGGTAGCTAAGGTTTAGGGTTAAATCAAGAGATTTCTTCAACAACTTCTTTCTTGAGACGAATCAAATTGTGATTTTCAATTTCCACATTCCAATGAGAGGGGTTCCACTGTTTTCTATGTCGATCATAAATGTCAACAATGATATACGGCGCGGCTTTTGTCACTACGCGCAAAATGTCGCCGCACATGATTGTGCTTTTGTTTTCGCTTTTAGCTTTGTCAGTGAGGGAAACGGTGAACAAATCGCCGCGTTTGAGTCGTTTGTAGGATGTTTTCATGTTGTTATTCTACAGTTTCTTCTTCAACAATCAAGTTCTTTTTGTCCTTTTGATTCAGCCTCACGCGGGCAAGTCGGCGGGAGTATTTTTTGTGTTTGCTCAAATCGCCGTGTTTGCGGCAGCAAGAACAACCATAGGGACGCTTGCCGCCACTAGGACTGCCATCGTGGCAGGTTTCTTTTTGGAGTTCGCGGAAAGTGTCCATGTTTTAGTCTGGTAGATAGATTACTGAGTCAGTGATAACTACTGTCCTTTCGATAATGCGGTAGCGCCTATTTGGATTACGACTCTTGTTTTCTTTTAGCTCTTCAATTGCCTCTTCTTTTGTCTCTGCCAAGGTACATGTATCGTACCAATTATTCGGCGCGTATTCTGGAGCAACTTGGATAATTATTTTTGCTTTATTCATGGCTGAATAATATACTTGATAACTTCCTTATCGTCAAGCTCGTATTCTTGCTCGCTCTCATATTCGGCGACTGTTTCGCTTAAATCTTGAGAATTAACAAGATATTCGCGCCCGTTAATTGTTAGGATGGTTTTTAGAGTGATTTCCTTCATGTTGTTATTGTCTGATTTGGCCGTTTTTGTTTCTTTTTGCGGCGCAAATTGTTGAATTATCAAGATTCACGCCGCGATACCATACAGTGTACCATCCACTTGTCAATCGTTTACATCCAGCGGAACGCAAAAGTTCCGCGTGGTCATTTCCAAGGGGAGTTCCTTTTTGGTAGTAGATTTGGGGTTTGTTCATGGTTTATGATACGGGCAAAATTTACCTTGTCAATTTAAACCTGCAAATATCCGTAAGCTACCGCCGAAATGCTGTCTGGCAAGTCTGCCGCCAAAACCACTGTATGCTCGCCAGTGTAAAGGGAGCGGGTTCTTGCACGGCCAGTTTTGACATTCTTGATCCAGTCTTGGGCTTTTTTTGTTTTCAAGGTTTTATTTGAGATGGCTGCGAAACGATGAAATCCACTAGGGAAATCGTGAGAAAGAAGTTTGTCGATTTTCATGTTGTTACTCTATACTATTAGACAAACGATGTCAAACAAATTAGCCACAAAATTGTGCCCAAAACACGCCACGCGGAGGCTTTGTTCATGTGTTTCTACCGATACTCGGATTCGAACCGAGAAGGAGGTTTCCCTCCAGCGGATTTTACTTACCACTATAGTTTTCACTACCAATTAATTTTCGCCCGAATGTATTTTATCGGCACTACTTCTTGTTGTTTGTGGTCTGGACTATGCCTTTACCGTTGAATCGCTCTCGTTGCCAAGCCCTTTAGTAATCGGGGGAGTTTACACTTGGTTTGTTTTCTTTAGGTAGGTGATTATAGTCTCTACACGTTTTCTTTGGGGGAATTAAACCGATTGCCTCGCACCAGCTTTCGCATCGGGCGCTTTCGTTAGAATCCGAACCCCTCTAAACTTCGCTCGGCGTTGGGAGTTTTGCTGAAAATTTCAAGTTTTCAACAAAATTAACCGTTCACCGAATTTACACCTTACTAACGCGCCGTTTCCAACGCGCCGACCCTTTTGAGTCCGCTGTGTTTACCATTTCACCATATCGGCGTATTTATCAAAGATCAAAGGTTTTTCTAACCTCAAACGGTTTGCCGTTTTAGAACTCTTTTACTCTACTACTCTTTTCTTCTCTTGTCAACAATCTCTATACCAATACGTCAACCCGTCAAATTCCACACTGGAATAATCGTATTGAAGTTCTTCTGCGGCCTTTTTCCAATCAATGCAATTATACGGCCAAGAATTTTCCCTAGCATTAAATGCTCCGATATTTTCAGCTTCGTCCAGCGCAAATTCTTCAAAGTAAGAATCTTTGACAAATTGGATTCCATAATCCCACTCGCGGGAATTGACTTCATTCTTCAAGTCTTGAATTGCGGCGATTCGTTCGCTGTCTGAGGAATCCCACTCTAGCAGAAAATCCAGCTCTGTCAAGTCTGAAACTTCGCATTCGTATTTTTCGGCCATTTCATGAATTTCTTCGTCGGTCAAGTTAGAACGCCAATCGTTGAATTGTTCAAGGAGTTCGGTTAGCTCTTGCTCCAAATCGCGGCTGTCTAGGATGTTGTTGCTCATATGTTGTATTCTACTATAAATTTTCCAATTTGTCAAGTGCGGGCCAAAAGATTTCATATTTTTCGCCGCTTGATTCTATTGTTTCATTTCTTTTAATAAAATCGTAATTTGGCTCTGGGATGATTTTTGGGCGCAATTTAAAATCGGAATATGACCAAAATGTTCCTATTGTCGCCCCTAATACTAGAGAAAAACTAAATAACCGCAACATAAATCTTGTTCCCCCAAATTTTTTTCATTTTATCCAAAACTCCAGTCAACCAATGCTTGTTTAAGCCTTTGGGATCGTTTTTAGCTCCAACGGGGCAGTAGATTTTTTGGATTTTTTCAATGGTAAAGTTTTTCCCGCCGCAATATAGCTTGCTTTTTCCAAGAAGTTTGGCCGAAAATTCAATACATTCATCTATGCTATCGAAAACCTTGTGACGCCCTGTTTTAGCGTCAAAGATGCCAAAAGTATTGTTTTTATCACGGGCGCATTTTGACTCGCCGTTTGCGCTTTCGTGCATAGCAACAGCCGTTAAAAAAATTGGGCACAAATTATTTTTTCGCGCTTCTTCAATGATTTTTTGACCTTTGTTTTTCAAGACTCCGCGCAACTCTTCATTAAGTCGGGCCGAAGAAACAATTGATCTTTGGCGACAATCATACTTTTCGCCCAAGTCAACAATAATTACTGGTTCAGCTTTGGGAGCAAAGGCTTTCTTCATCCCATCTGCCATGTCCTTAAAAACGTCAAGGAGTTTTGGCGGATTTTGAAACTTGTTTCGATGTGCGACAACTGGAATTGCCATCGCTCCCACTGTGATTAATCCAAAAAGTCCAGCGATAATGGTTTTTTCGCCAGCTTTAATGTAAAAAGGTTTCTTTTTCATGTTAAAGGTTTCCAAAAAACAGTTCAAATGCCTTCCATCCATATTTTGAAAATGCGGGAATAGCGGGAGCAGCCAAAATCATAACAATGATTAGTTCGTAGAGAAGTGTTAGCGTTTTCATGTTGATATGTTAGCTTAAAGTTTACCAGTTGTCAAACTCATTCCAGCAATTTTAAAAACATTAATTTCTTCAATCAATTCCGCATGTTGAATGTGCCAAAGGGCATCTTGGCCAAAAGCATAGAAGTATTCGCCCGTGTTGTCAAGCTGAATTACAGTCGGGCGACATTCGTACCACGCGACCCAAAAGGAGTTTGGTTTGGGGTTAGTCATTCTGTGTACAGGGCGTTAAAGTAAGCATTATATTCTGAAACTTGTTGAGAAAGAAGAGAAATTGCTTTTCTCAAGGTTGGCATTTTTTCCGCATGACTATCTGAACCTAAATTATTCAAAGTATGAATAATCAATTCGGCGTTTTTCTTTGCTTGCTTATAGCGAGCGTTCATGGAATTGTGAAGAGATTCTTCTGTTTTCATGGTTTAGTTTAACCTACCACAACCCAATCGTCAACCATTTTTCGGCCTGAATTTCCGTTTGGGCGACTCAAAACTGTTTTAACTATACCGAAAGTTTCACCTTCCCGCGTGCCAAAGCCACGATTGCGAGCAATTTCTGGCAGGTTCTTAGGGTGAACTCCTACTACCACATCATCAACAACAATGCTCACGGGGAACAGTTTATTATCAATTTTAAGAGCGCGGATTTCGCTGATTTGTTGCTTGTGGAAAGCTATACGCTTAAGAGCACGTTGGCGCAAAATGTTCTTTTGTTTTTCGGACAAGTCGCGTTCCTCAATTCTCTCAAAGCCGTGATTAGTTGTCGCGGCCAAATTAACTTTGTAGCGGCCCTCAAACTTTCGCAGGGAAGAATCAAGAAGTTGCTCCAACTCTTGAGTGATGCGGTAAAAGAGAAGTTTTTGCATGGGTTGAAGATAACCCCGCCGAAAACTATTGTCAACTTAAAATGGTTCGCTCAATTGTTTTTCATTGTCTTCTATAAGCTGAAAGACAAATAGAAAATACCAAATAGTAATACCTAGGCATCCAAGCCCGCCCAAGAATACAAATAAAATTTCTTGCATCGCTCCGATAAGAAGCATTGGCGCGGCCAAAAATACAATATACCACAAAAATTTCAAACAATCAACTTTAATTCCAGAATAAAAGTTATCAATTGTTTCTTGGAGTTCAATGTTTCCACGAAGATAAAAGTCGGGGTATTTGTTCATAAATTTAGAATACTATGCGGCCAAACATTAGTCAATATACTTCGCCGTATCCAAGTTCTCTCAACTCTTCAAACTCTTTCTTGCTAATTTTATAAAACCCATAAACAACATCAGGCTCCATATTCAAAACAACTTCGCCCAAGGTTTTTGTTGTCAAAGCAGAAAGTTTCTCGCCGTCTCTTTCCATGCTGATAAGAGAGTAGTTTTTGCTGGTGTCAACGGGCGATTTTTCTGAATTTTTCAATTGGCCCAAACGAAAATCAATTGCCGCCATAATTTTGCCCTTTTCTTTTCGTGGCAAGTCTTTATCGACGGTTAGTTCAATTTTGGCTGAAACAAGCTCTTGACGGGTTAGGTTATTGATTTCGTCGCGCAGGATGGCGAATTTGTCGTTCATGTTATTTTCCATAAGCTAGTTATTACTTAATGTCAACAATATCCTCGCAGTTAATGAGTTTAAATTGCGCCTGATTATTCGCCGCCAAATCTTCTTTGCCTTTCTGTTGAACTTTTTCGCTGGCGAGCAAGTAATCGGGTTCGGGCGATGGTTGGCCGTCAACAAAGTATTGGATTATTGGCTCATTGCCACTAAGAGGAGCGGCCAAGCAAGTTTTGCCGCTTGTCATTTTGAAAAACTTGGCGTTTCCAATGTAAAAGATTTCCTCCGTTCCTTTGGGAGCTTCGGGCGGGAGACGATCTTTATTCAAGACTCCCTCCTTGACAGCGGCCCGATTGGCGTATTCGCAAAGAATGGCTTGAGCTTTTGTTTGCTTTTCTACCGAATGGTTAATGCCTTTCTTAACCTTGCAGTTTCGGCGATAAGTAATGGAAAAGATTTGTCCCTTTTGGCGAGAAGCGAGACGTTCGGCGATTTGTTCGGGTGTCATGCTTGAATCTTAGCTTGGAATTGTTCCCATGTCAAAGGATTTTCTTCAACCCATTCGCCGTTTTGAGGCGGCTCAAGGCGATAAAGAATAACGGGCGGAAACTCTTTTTGGCGTTCTTGTTCGGCGGCATCCTCCAACACGTTCCAAAATGTTGGTTTTCTCTTGACGGTCAAGCTCTTTAGTAGAAGAACTGTTTCTCTGTTGTTTGGGCCGAAGACTTGGAGGGGAAATTTGTTTGGTTTTTTGGTTTGCCCTAGAGAGTTTTTATACTCGCAAAGGTATTTAAACGCGGCATTTGGGCCGATGGGAGAGAGTTTGGAGATTAAGAGTTTGCTCATGGTAGATACTTTTTAATGCTTTCTTTGGCAGCGGATAAATCTACGTTATTTTTCAGCAAGTGCCAAACAAAAGTTTCGGCGGTTCCTCTTTCAAAATTATTCCCTAATTTTAATTCGGGGTGTATTTTGGGCCGTTTTTTCACTGTTTAGAATAAAGTTCGTCTAGTTCCTTTTGGGCTTTTTCAATTTCTGAAATTCTAAACAGGTAAGTATCTGCGTTAATTCTATAATTGTCATATTGCTCTCCTAATGAGTTAGTTTCATCAGTAAGAAAGCCAGAAAGTAGGAAGTATGTTTCTTTGCTCATGGTTAATTACTAATCTTTGATTCCTAACTCTAGCCTGCGGATTTTATTTTGCAAGAAGTATTTTTGTACAACGTCCAAAACTTCACTGCTTGAATATGCTACCACATCCACGCCATTAAAGACAAAAGAAACCTTAACTGGCAACATGTCTCGCGCCACAAACTTTTTAGCGTAAGCGATAGCGTCTTTAGAGACTGAATAAATGTCTCCTAAACCGAATTCGTAAGTTACTTCCTTCATACTTTAATCTTTTCTCTAATATAAGCTGCTTTTTTCTCTAGCTCAAGAGCGTATTCTCCCATTTTAGAACGATAAAAAGCCAAGGCTTCTTCCTGTGTATCAAATAATTCTTCCGCCTGAACAAAGGAAGATGCGTTTGAATCGTCGTCAAATTCTGGAAATCCATACTTTTCGCGAGATTCCTGAGAATAAACAGAAGAAACTCTATAAGATGAATCACCAAAATCTTTTGTAATTTTAACTTGGCGGGGTTTTTGAGGCTCGTATTCTCCACATCCTTCGGATTCAATAGATGGGGCGATTGTCCAGTAGTATTTAGTAGTGTCCATATTTTTTAGTCAAATAAGAATTCCCTAACTCCCGTCTTTGGTTTCTCCAATAAAGCGAGGGATAGGCCAGATACAAGCTCTAATTTGCCAACTAGTGATTTATCATTTCGCGCCCAAACTTCGTGTACTCGGTTTGCCCATTTTGGGCGGCGGTGATATTTGCCAAATGTTTCGCCCGTTTCTTTGTGGCGGAGAATGAATTTGGGGATGGTTGTGTTTTTTACTTTATCGGAGGAGTAACAACGCTCTGGACGCGCTCCAGTTTCGATGCATACCTGCTTCCAAAGTGTCCCATGACCGCAACCGCGACGGCCAAATCTTAAAAATGCTAGAGCATGGCTCGCCTCGTGCAAAATAACGTCCCTGACTTCCTCTTCCGAGTTATCAATCACAAGTCGCCGCGAAAGATAAATCTTCTTTTTGCGGTAGTGGCAAAGACCGAACCTGCTCACTGATTTATCAAACTCAAACCTCCAATCTTGAAGGCCGTGTTGGTTCATCAAAGAACGAGCTAGGGTGTATGCTTCGGATAGGTTCATGTTTTAATGTTAGCATAATTATGCTGCCCTGTCAACCATTTTGAAGCTCCTTGCCGCCTCACTACCTTTTGCAGTTATAACCCTCTTTCCATCAAGACGCAACAGCCCTTTCTTCAACAGGTGATGCTCATGATCTTGACGCAATGCGTTAGCGGGAATACTCAAGCAGGCTGAAATCTCTGTTAGCGTCATTGGCCCTCGTTCGTCCAAAAGCTTAAGGATGCCGACCTCGATGTTGTCCAAACCGTGCAATTTAATATCGGCCATCTTGGAGAGATTAACAAAATCCGCCGAATCGAATTCCTTTCGGCCTTTAATCGCGCAAAAATCATTTACTTTTCGGGCCAAGATTTCTGCCGCTCGCGGATATGGCTTAATGCTAAATACTAATTCTTGAAGAATGTTATCTTGGAAATCCACATCTGGACAATTAATTTGAATAATACGAGCCAAATCATCTTGAGAATACGGCGCGAAAGTCATAATCTCCATGCGAGACTTGAGAGGCTTGCTCAATTTATTAGCATCAGTAGTAGCAAAATGAATGCTTGTTCGCAAAAAGTCAAACTCAATTTCTGAATCATCATAAACAACGCGGCGAATATGGGATTTTTCCGTGTTTAGAACAGTGAGAAGCCAAGTTTGAACACTTTTAGGAAGTTCATGTGCCTCATCACAGAGGACCGTTACATTATCTCGATCTTGCAAGTAAGGCATGTAAACTTTTTCCACAAACCATGAAACACTTTTAATATTGGCCGAATTGATTTCAACGTATTTGCCAGTTGTTCCGCCATTAGTAATGGTTTTGGCGAACTCTCGAATAAACCTGGTTTTGCCGAATCCATAAGACGCCGTAAACAAAAAGTGTGGGAGTGGCCTTTTTGCTTCCTTTGTTTCAATAGCGAACTGGAGCTTAGACTTGATATTTTGCTGGCCGATGAGACTAGCGAACGGGGCGGTGGTGGTGTTTGTCATTTGGTAATGTGGGCTATTAGTTGGAGGAGTCAAGGGTTTTGGCTGATTTTCATCATTTCTTCAAGCGTTTCTCTGTTTTTAACTTTCAAGTCGCCAACATCTTCGGGCATCATGGATTCATAATACTTGGTTTCCGTGATAGCTATCTGGCTAATCATTTTTGCTACGCGGGCGCGAATCATTTGTTCAGCGTTAAAAGAGTCGTCGCAATGCCAGTTTGTATTGCCAAAATTGGGCGATCCCCAATAGTATCTAGCTTTACTTGGAAGCGTATCTCTTTCGTATTCATCCCAAAAATGTTCTTTGTTTGGCAAAACGTTTAGAATTTTCTTCCAAACTTGCCTGACTGCCTCGTACATGTCTCCTACATCGCAATCCATGCCAAAATACTCGTCGCAAAGAATTTTCAATTCCGCCCAAAAGTTTTCGCGTTGTTTGTCGCCATACCAGTGTTTAGACCAGTAGAGAAGGTTGCTTTCGTTTTGATTGAGTTTAATCATGAGTTTAATGTAGCTTTTTATTATTCGCTGTCAACCTCATTAATTGCTTGGATGCACAAATGGAAGTTTTGGGCGTCTGTTTTTGCTTTTCTTGTCTGGTTATCCCATTTACCTTGGAAGTGTTCGTTCAACCATTTGTCAATCATGTCCCAATCTATAAATTTGCTTGTCGGGTAGTAAAACATTACTAGTTTATTGTTAATTTTAGCCCATGATACAGAAATACAGCACGGGCGTTTTTTATATTCTCCTACTGTAACAAGCCAGCCATTCATTTGTTCCCATTTTAGCGGGTTTTTGTATCTACAGTAGATAGAATTTGAGGCATTATTTTCCCACAAGCAGTACTGCTCAAAGCTTGTTGCTTCAACAATAAACAGGGTTTTGGCGAGACGGGATTCAGCAGTGTTCATGTATTTAATATAACAGATTATTCCGCCGATTCTTTTTCTTCCGAAAAGATCGAAGGCAGGGATTTAACTACTATCTCGGCAATAATTTTAGGAATTAAAGGAGTGAGGTCGGAAATTGTTTTCATAGTCGAACTATACTCTAAACTCTTTAAAATGTCAAACAAAAACCCCGCCACATTTGCCAAGTTGAGAAATCTTGGCTAGACTAGGTGGGGAAAACCTAATCTTGTGACGGGGAAACTCCCTGATTTTCATCCCGATTGGGCGGAGGGAAGGAGTTGTTTTTCTAGCCCAAATTTTTAGTTCTTCTCCGCAAGATGATTCTTCCAAGCGGCATTAAACGTGCCGTAGTTCTTGTAGCGAGTCAGCTTTTCGGCGCTCATTACTTCAAAAATACTCTTGAGGCTAATTTTTCCGAAAGTTTTGCTTCGAATTTTGCCAATGATTTGAGCCTCGGATTCTGGCAGGCCCACATATGGGCGTCCTTTGTTCCTTGCGCGGCCATCATTAACATGAAGGGCCTTGGCTTTAGCGATTAGGGTGTCGATATTTGTGTTCATGTGTTGTTACTTTATGTTGTTTTTAGTGTTTTGTCAAATTACTTTTCCACGAAAGTTACTGTTCCTTCCATCATTCCAAAGTTTGAGCTTTCTTGAAGAATTGAAACTTCGGGTGTTTCTCCTTGGTGAATTGGCCGATAGAGATACCAGAGATTAGCTTCTTTCCATGTCGCGCCAACAAGTTTGGTATTTGAAGGAAGTTCTACAGTCATATTCCCACCAAAAGATTTGGCGCGAACATTTTCTGTGCAACTAGAGAGAGTTGCAATGACGAGGAGTAGGGTTGCTAGGGTGGTTTTCATGTGTTTTTGTTATTAATTATTCTTCAAAAGTGAATTCCTTAACTTGTTCTGTTTCCGCCTCAACAGTATCAGCTTTTGGGGCGACTGTCAAGAAGTTTTCAAGGTTTTTTGCCACAAGTTCTTGAATATCCAAGCGGCGAATGTTGAGAGGTTCATCTTCACCAATGCCGAGAGCACGAAGCTTGGCAATGGTAGTTGTGACGTAGGATGGGGAGTCTTTTGTTCGGGCCATGTGTTATTTTAGGTTAAGGATTAGAGGTTGTCAAATTTTTTCTGCCGCAAATTGCGACCCATCGCCAAAAGCTTGCCGCGTCACGAATTTCATAATAATCGTCGCCAATTGTACACTCAAAGGTTTTAGAATCTTTGCTGTAAAGAATTTCCACAACAACGATTCTTAGGGTTTCAAACTCAATTTCGACTTCAAATTCTTCGTTGTCAAGCATTTCTTGGGAACAGTGAATGTCCAAGGTATAGTATTCATCGGCCAAAATTTCGGCCAAAAAATTTCTAAAGTTAAACGGCGCTTTAAAAATGCAAGCGTTTGACTGTTCGTGGATAGTGATTGGGTGTTTCATAGTTAAAGCCTAACAAAGTTTGATGAAATCTATTTATTTAGTGTAACTTATAGTAGTGTCTTACTTATCATACAAGTTTCGTATATATCCAACGCTTTGTCAAGAGGAAATCTTGCGCAAAACGATAGGGTCATGTAGGTTTGTATATAATTGGGCGCTGGAACAGCGCCGCGAAGCATGGGTAAAAGAAAAAAAATCCATGAGTTATGCTAAATGTTGCAAAGCATTGACGGAATTAAAACATTTACCAGAACACAAATGGCTTAATGATACGTCGATTATTTGCTTGCAACAAAGTTTAAGTCATTTGGATTTTGCCTTTTCAAACTTCTTTAAGAGAAAATCTGGGTATCCGTCTTTTAAACGCAGAAAAAGGGGCGGCAGCGCGAAGTTTGTGGGGAATGGATTTTCTTTGAAGGAAAATGAATTAAAAATAGCAAAAATTAAAACTCCTATTAAAATTCAGTGGTCGCGAGAACTTTCCAGTGCGCCAAGCTCTTGCACCGTTTCGCAAAACGCGGCAGGCCAATGGTTTGTGAGTTTTCTCTGCGAAGAAGAAATCACTAAACTCCCCGCGTCAAATTCCAAAATTGGCATTGACGTTGGAATCGAAAGTTTTGCAACTCTTAGCGATGGTCGCAAGTTTTCGCAGCCAAAAAAGATTCGCCGCTTGCGTAAAAAGTTGGCACGCCTACAAAAACTTCACTCTCGTAAGCAAAAATGCTCTAAAAACCGTGAACGCGCACGCAAAAAGGTTGCCCGCGTTCATCAACACATCGCCGATGTGCGCAAAGATTTTCTCCACAAGCTAAGCACTCAACTCGTTCGCGAAAACCAAGCGATTGCGTTGGAAGACTTAGCTGTTCGCAACATGGTTAAGAACCGCAAACTTTCTCGCTGCATAAGCGAGCAGGGCTGGCGCGAGTTCCGAACCATGCTAGAGTACAAGTGCGAATGGTATGGACGCGAGCTACTAATTGTAGATCGCTTCTATCCTAGCAGCAAAACATGCTCGTGCTGTGGAGCGAAGGCTAGCTTTGGCCTAGAAACGAGGCAATGGACGTGTGGTAGCTGCGGCGCTAACCACGACAGAGACGTAAACGCCGCCAAGAATATTTTGGCCGCTGGATTAGCGGTATCTGACTCTGGAGTCGATGGAAGACCAATGAAGAACTATGTTCTTCGCGGCATTCGGCAGCGAAAGAGTAAAAGTGTGTCGCAAGACACTCAATTTAGTTCGCTAGATTAATTTCAAAAAGTCTTCTCCTTCTGTCAAGTTTGTTATGTCAATTAGGGGGTCAGTTTCGTCAATTTCTTCGCCAGCATCAAAAGTTTGAGGTTCCCAATAGCTTTCCCATTCATAATCATCGGATTGATTAAGTTGTTGACACTGAGAACCAACATCAACCATTAGCGTGCAAGAATGTAAGAGGCTAATCATGTGTTTAAAAGACGGTTCTTTTGTCGAGCATTTCTTGGTAAACTTTAATGCTTTCTTCCGCGCCGTATGCTGTTTGAGGATTTGTTTCCAGCAGAAGCTTTTTGTGTTCGATGGCAGATTTTATTTCTGATGCTTCGATAAAAACTGGCACCATTCCTTCTATGTGATTGCCATAAGTATCATATGCTGTGACTCCGTGAGTTTTTGTTCGCCAGCCAATTCCTCCGCCTGTAAAACGAAAACTATATTCGCTATTTGGTTTTGGCTCATTTCCCATGTAAATTTGGCTTGGTAGCTGTTCTGGGTGGTGTTTCATTAGTTCAAAATGATAACTTCTTTTGGCGGTGGAGTCAAGTTGTAATTGGTAATTTTTGGTTCAACTTTTGGCCAATTATTTTTGGCCGCAAAGAAAAGTGCCGCCGACAAAACGAACGGACATAAAATTGTTGAAATTGTAACAATTATAGGGCCAAGAATTAGCCACCCAAGAATGTAGCCTAGTTGTTTTGTTCTGTCCATACGATTTTTTGAGTTTCAGTGTCGAAGATTTGCGCCCATCCAATATCCCAAGGTTTGTTAGGAGTTAATTTGCGGTTTTTAATCTCCTCAAGAATATAGACTCCCAAATGGGAAATCGCATCATGTTTTGAATTAAAATCTCCGCGAAAATCATCCCATCCTCCCATTGTATTGAATGAGGTTGAGCCAAAAGCTAAAAATCTCTTCAACTTCGGTGGAGTTTCAGGATTTGGATTCAGTTTTTTCATTTTCTTTAATCAGTTTTTGAGCTTCGTTAATGGTGTCGAGTAAGAAATCATTGGCTAGTTTTTCGGAGCCAGTGTTAGCGTCTTTGTTGATTAGAGGCCAAAGAGCGTTTTGAATTTGTTTTAGGGTGAACATTTGTTTGTAGTAAGAGCCTACACTCTCCAACCCAATAGTCAACAAACTTTTTTCTTTTTCTTTTGGCAAGATTCCGCCCTAAGAGCTGTAACTAAGAGTATGAAAATGGACACCCGCGCAAAAAAGATTTTTAAAAAATTTCCCCGCGATGTTAAGGAATATTTTCAAAAATTAGACAAAAAATGCCAAAAACATGGAATAACTTTAAAAATTGGCGGCGGAAAAGCTTTTAATTTAGGAGGAAGATGCGGCGGATATTTTGATGATGTTAGTAAAACTTTGGCCGTGGCTATTGGCATCAGGAACATTGGCAAAATTATTGCGCTCGCCGAACATGAGAGCCAGCATATGCGTCAATGGGCTAACCCTCGTTCGATTTGGTATAAAAAGGGCATAAAAAGCGGCCACGCCCGATTCTCCTATTACTTAGCAGGCCAAAGAATCTACAAAGCTGAACAGTGCATGATGGCAACCTTAGCCATTGAACATGACTGCGAAAGAAAAACTCTCCGCGCTCTCAAAAAATGGCAAAAATATATCAACTTAAAAAGCGCCGCAAAGAGAGCCAACAGTTATGTGCTTTCTCATTGGCACATGCTGGAAACGAGAAAATGGCCGTCTAATACTCCTTATGACAGCAAAATTCTTAAACATTGTCCAGATTTTTTAGTTAAAAACCCTAAAAAGGTTCCAGAAAAGCTAAAACAAGCATTTAAAAAATACTTATAAAACAAAAACCCGCGCTCTTATTCAGAGCGCGGGCGACACCACGACACCAGAGTTATTTCTTTTTAAGTTTGTCAATATCCGTTTTATGAAGAACGAGCCACTGAACAGCCTTTTGAAGTTTTGCTAAAATTGCATCGTCTTTATCAGTTTTAGTCCACTTGACGATAGGAATAGCAATTACAACAATCCCACCAAGAATAGCAAGAACGTCATCGGCGTAAGTAAGAGCAGTTTGAAGAAAAACCATAGAATATAACCTTTCTATGCAAAGTTACACTTAATATTTCCAAATTTCGGCCCAAATTCTTGATTTTTGGCGGCGGATTTTGTTTGTTGTTTTGGTTTTCATTGGGCCATAGAGCCACCAATGAGCGAATCCCCAAAGAAAATAAAAGAAAAATTTGAACCAATTAATCACAATATTCTACGTTGTGTTTAGTGTTTACAACCAACCAGTCAACAGAGAAATCTTTTTGGCCGCGAATATGGTGAGGAGTAGTGTTGTCAGAGTCAATAGTCTGATACAATGGCTTCATTCCAAAACGGTCAACGTGCCAAACAATCTCATAATCGAGGTTGAAACATTGCAGTTTAACTATGTCGCCTAGATAGATTTTCTTGTTTTGGCAGTCGAAGAAGCCCGTAAATGGTTCAATTGAAAAGTTCCGTTTGTCGTGATACTGGCATCCGACTGGCTCAGGATCATATCCAACCGTTCCGTCAAATATAATTTCTAGAATTTGGCCGTCTGGGGTTAAAGTCCACTCGCTCCATGTTCTCTGATTTGATGGCCAGAATGGAGAGTTGGTGTAGAGCTTGTGGCGGTGGCTGAAAAGTCTAAAATTCATGGCTTTTTAAGCTTTTCTTCAAGAAGGTCCAAGTCTTCGCGTATTTTTGATAAATCGCCAATCATCCCGTCTATTTGACTACGAGTAAGAACGAATCGCGATTGGGTTATCTTATTAGATTTAAATAAAGCCTCTTTATTGTCGTCCGTTTTGCCAAATTCATATTCGGGATCAGATAGCAAAAGGATAAATTCTGCCGCTGGTTCAAGATTTTCGGCGTAAAATAAATTGGAGGATATTCCTCGGAGAACGGTCATATTTTTAAAGGGGTCTTAGGGAGTTTAGCCGTAAGGCTTAACCCCTAAATGCGTTTTTTACATTCTTCGCAAACAGCCTGCCCATTTGGAAGATAAATGAGATTCCAGCCGCAAATACACTTTCCGATGGTGAATTTAAGAAGTTTGCGGTAGTAGTGGCGGAGTTTGTATTTCATTTTCTCAAGCGCCGAAGGGCTTCTAAATTTTCTGAATCAACGATTACATCCACAAAGTAAGGCGTTTTTTTGATAAAGTCAAGAGCTTCTTTTTTGTCTCTAATATATAAATCCACAACAGGAACATTTTTGCCCATTTTTAGGGCGGCTGTTCGTTTGATTACTGCCGATCCTCTGTCTCTTGCCACGGTTTTCAATCCCAACGCTGGAATTTTAATGATTGACCCATAGGGGAAAACCTTGGGATCAACTGCTACTGTTTCATAAGAAACCAGCGGCCCGCCGCTTGAAGTTTTACCAGCGTTTGTCCACTTGTCTTCGGTTTTCCAATAGACAGTGAGGCGGACTTGTTGCTTTTGTTCTTGCGGCAAACAACAAGAACTAAGAAGTAAGCTAGTTAAAAAGAGTAGTTTCTTCATTTTTTAGGGTGTTTTCTTTCCATTTTTCCAACTCTTCAATTTGCCATGCTAAGGCTCGGTTGTCAATTTTTAGTCCTGAAATTTCATCTTCTAGGAAGTCTTTTTCGTTTTCCAGTTCGCGGATTTTTTCTTCAAGGATTTCGGCCAATGCGTCAATTCGGTCGAATGTTTGGCGGCATTTTGTTTGAAGTCCTAACTTATATTCAAAGTTTTCAATGGCCGTTTGGACGCTATTACATTCACTTTCTAGGTTTTCTAGCTTTTCTTTAATCTCAGAGGGAGTTGGGGCGATTTCTTGCCAATTTTCTAGGTCTTTTGTTAGAATTTTGTTTTCGGATTCGGAAACACTGTAATCGTGTTTTAAATCTTCTAATTGGCGGCGCAAATTTTCACCTTCAAAATCTGTGATTAATATTTTAAAACATCCCGCCCGACCTCCAACATGGTAAATTTTCTGAATTGGAAGTTCCTTTCCGTCTTGCATTTCAACCACGATCCCTTTTGGCCGCTCTGTTGGGAGTTTCCATGTTCGGGTTATTGCGGCAAATTTACCATGTTTTATAGCGAGTTTTTGCATAGTCCAGTCTAACCGTTTTTAGATGTTAGTCAATCAAATCTTCTTCCCATTTTGGGAAAAGGTTGTCGCAAAACTCCACAACAAAGTCTGTAACATCAATTCCGCGCCAAGATACGGCAGTAATTTCAAATTTTTCCTGAATGGGCGGCGAGCCAAGACTGTACTGATATTCTCCTTGTTTTTTTTCAGCGGGAAAATATTCAGCTTCAAAAATTAGGTCGCTATTTGTTGGATGGGGGATTGTCATGAGTTAAGATAGTTACTTTTTGCCCAAACGTACGAAATATTTTTGGAATTCTTCTTCTGTGAACATTCCAAGAACTCCGCCGAATCCCTCCTTACCAACAGAAACATCATTCAAATCGTGGGCCGAACCAAGAGAATATTCGCAAAATCTATTTCTCACGGATTCTGGTTGAATTTCGCGGTCAAGAGAATGCAGAAATATCATTTTTTCGCCGCCAGTTTGCCACTCTTCACCGTCTTTTATCGGAGATTCGAGCAAGTGAAAGAAAATGTTTTGATATTTAAGGTCTGGACCGCGATAAGCAAAAACTGGTGGCTTTTTGTTATTGGATGGAGGAGGGGCGGGAGAATCGGTCATAATGTGTTTAGGGAGTTTGGGGTTAAAATTATGACTTTTTGTGGACTTTTGGTGTAATATATAACGTATGAAACTATCTCAATGGGCTAAGAAAACTGGTATCACCTACAAAACTGCGTGGCGATGGGTTAAAAATAACACAATGCCAGCCAATGTCAAGGTAAAAATCATGCCAACGGGAACAATTTTAGTGGAGGAAATTTTATGAGTGAAAAGATTTATTACGTTTATCGACATGTGAGACTGGATACGAATGAGGTATTCTACATTGGAAAGGGTACTGCAAATCAGAAAATAAACGGATTTAGAACGTTCTATTCAAGGGCTTTCTCCAAGAATAAAAGAAACCAATTATGGTGGAATATTGTGAATAAAACAGGATACTCTGTTGAAATAATGTTTCAACATAGCAACGAAAACTTTGTTTTTGAAAAGGAAAAGGAATTTATTAAACTTTACGGAAGAATGGATTTAAAAAATGGGCCTCTTGCTAATTTTAATGATGGGGGAAAGGGGTCTGGCCGCCCTTTGGTCAGCGAATCCACTAGACAAAAAAGGAGAGACAGCTCGTGGTGCAAGGGAAGGTTTGGCTCTTTGCATCCTTTTAGCAAAAAGCTTTATGCTTATAAAATTGATGGCTCTTTTCATAAAGAGTATAATTCAATGAGGGAGGCAGAGAAGGATTTAAATGTGAGCGATGGGTCGATCTGTTTAAATTTAAAAGGAAAGGTCCAACGTGTCAAAGGCTACGTTTTCCGCAGATTTTACGATGGGCAGAAAATCGAGGTTAATATCAAACAACCTTCTTTTTACGATAAGATTATAGTTTTTGATAAAAACTCCGAAACGGTTTTAGAGTTTTCTTCTGTATCAGAAGCTTCAAGAATTTTAGGGATTAAAATTTACCGCATTACAAAACATTTAATTCAAGGTTCTAATTATAAAAATTATATTTTTAAATATA
>ERZ724505.444-NODE-444-length-26666-cov-12.112961_pt1 | contig 26666 bp, 27 predicted proteins | sample MGYA00376038_ERZ724505 | MGnify/ENA primary metagenome ERZ724505 (study PRJEB28724, sample SAMN07190884) | wastewater metagenome | isolation source: effluent of sewage treatment plant in Hong Hong | place: Hong Kong | collected 2016-03-17 ...
CATCACACCGACCTTGGAACCGTCCCGCATCTCGCCGACCTTGGAACCGCCCCGCATCACACCGACCTTGGAACCGTCCCGCATCTCGCCGACGTTAGAGCCTCCCCGCATCACACCGACGTTAGAGCCTTCCCGCATCTCGCCGACGTTAGAGCCTTCCCGCATCTCGCCGACGTTGGCCGAAATCATGGCGTTAATCACGCATGCCTTGGTACATTCGACTTTTGCGTACTGAGCAAGAATGAATTGGCCACCAATCAAAAGCGCCACATCACCGGAAACAATAATGGTCTTGATATAGGCCCGCATTTTGTCGGCCACATCCTCTTTCATCTTCAAGGTGAACCATTGCGGGGTGCGCAACTCGTCGATTGTCAGCTTGTATGTTTCCACCAAATGCGCCGTTGCCATTGTTGGCGGCGAGAACTCCACGCGGGCAAATTTAAGCCGTGCGTCGTCTTTGAGCTTGTGAATGGCGATCAAGTCGGAATGTGATTCCGTCCAAGGTGACATAAGGAGTTGAAACCCGCCTTTATTGCGAGGTTCCTTGATAACGATTGCAGATTTGAAGTTACACATTGCTTAGTTTGGTTTGGTTTTGCGGTTATGAATCGCCAGCAAAGCGCGGTAAGCCTGCTTGCTCTTCGTGACGGAAATTGCCTTTTGCTCGACAAGCCACGCGACGGCCTGCGTTATGTTGCGACCGTTGGCGACGAGCTTGGAAACGACGGGATAGAAGCAGGCCCAGCAGCTACGAGCATCGCGAGCCGGAGGCGGCGCGACTTCGGCGGCTTGGATCAGTGCCGCGATGTTTTGTGACGGGCGGGACATGGCTCAGAATTGGCAACCGGCTTTTTGGAGTGCAGCGCGAGCCATCAAAAACGGCTCATTGGTAAGGTTTCCACCCATCGAGAAATCCGGGCCTGAGTCATATTGCTCCATGAGTTTCACCAGAGCCGCCAGCATGTCGTGAGCGGCGGCGATGAGACGGGCGTTGGCCTCCTTCTCGACAAGTAAAAATGTCTGGCAAACATAGGCAAGCTGTTTGGAGTTTTCGCCTTCTTCACCAGTCTTTACCAATGGTATCGGAGAGACGGGATTAAAATGCGGGTGACGCTCAAAACTAAGATGCCACGGCCCCGGCGTGTGTTGCGGCGCTTTCACTTGCGGACTCCTTTCGTCTTAGTGTTGACTTCGACTGCCTTCGATACGGCAAGTTCGCGCATCAAAGAAGATACGGACGTATCGCTCTCAACGGCAAGCAGGCGCAAGAGCTTGTGAATATTACCGGGAACTTTGAAGCCGATATAAATCAGGCCGGTGTTGTTTTGTTTGGTAGCCATAGGCGTATATACACAGATTGCAGGCGTATATACGCCCGTCAATAAATAAATTTGTATTTTTGTTTTTTTCTTTACCGATGATTTCCCGGCGTACAATGGCCAGCGCCGCCGAGTAGTCGCGGCATCCGGTGGACTGCGCACGCCAAACCCAGCGACCGGCGCGAGCGTCCCACGCCTTGAAGGAGGCAATGTAGATGTCAGATCGTCCGCGCTGGAATGCCGAGGCCATGCCACAAATTAGCCACAAAGCCGGAGCGCGAGCCACAAAAGAAACCACAAACGCGAATTAATATTCGTTTCCGGCTGTAATCTTGTGACTTTGTGTCTTTCCCCAGCGTCGCAGGCATAAAAAAGGCCGTCTTGCGACGACCAAAAAGCGGAAGTGGAGCATAGCGGGGAATACACCAGCGAAGGAGAATAGGCAGTCGCCACAATGCAGAGCCGCAACAGTGCATATAGTTCACATGTTTACAGTTTGCTGTTTTGCGGCAAGGTGTCGAGTGCCTTACGCCGACCCGGAGAAGCAACGCGCCGCCAAGGCGAAATGGTATCGCGACAAGCTCGCGAGCGATCCGACGTTTAAGAAGTCGGAAAAACGGCGCGTGAAGCGATGGAAGAAAGAGAACCGCGAGGAGCTTTTGCCCAAAATGCGCGAGTTCACGAAACGCTGGCGAAAGCTCAAACGAGCTTCTGAACGTCGAGGCCAACGGACTCAAGTTTCGCCTTCGCGGCTGCGAGCGAAAGCCCGAAGGTGACTTGAAAATGTGGCGTTTCCTGAAACGTCTTCCAAGTGCCCGCCCATTCGATGCCGTGACGGGCGGCGATTGCGCCAATGATCGAGTACAGCTTATCAGCCAAAGCCGGGTTTGCGGAATCGAGATACTTGCCGCCTTTGAATAAGCCAAGGTCAATCGCCAGCCCGTAGTTGTGCCACGATGAGCCGGGGCGCGCCTTCGTGACAATCGGCCCCGGTTTTGTCCTTCCTTGCGCGTAGAGAGCAGCTTGAGCAGCCCATGAGCGAAGGCCACTGATAACCTCGATGGCGACGCCTTGAGTGGTCATCGCGGCCTCTGCTTCGGCAAGGAACGGCTCGAACTTGGCTAGCGCCCTTTTGTTCAGCGATCCGAGGTTTTCAATCGTGCGTTTCGTTCTCATGCTTCGACGGCAGGAAGGTAGTCGTTGAGGTTGACGGTAAGCAGCGCCGGTTCGGACGTGCCGCCGCCGTTCATCGCGCGAGCGCGGAAGACAAGGATGCGGTCACGCGTGGGATACAGGCTCACATTCGGCGTGCCGGTCGCCTGCAATTCGTTCCATTCCTGCGGGCCGTGGCCGGTGGTGTCCTCGTGGGCGGCTTTGTAATCGAGTAGCGGCGTGGCACCTTCCGGGAACGTAATGTTGAACTCGATGACGAGGCCCGATTCGTTGCCGTAGACGGTGGGCGTGTTGAACGTGGGGGCGTCCGGCGCGGGCGGCGGTGGCGGCGTGTCAGGCGTGTTCAGTTCAGTGCGCACCTCGTCGAGGAGGGCTTGAGCGGCATTGAGTTTGGCGGTGAGGGCTTCGATGTTCATGGTGTGGGTGGTGTCAAGTTGCTTGAAGGGAATTACTGTAACTGGGGGGGGAGTCGCCCTGCGTATTGGTGGCCGTGACCGCGACGCGATAATAAATGTCCGTGCTGCCACCTGTCAGTGTGGCACCCGTTTCACCAGACAGGTCTGACCACGTGCTGTTGTCGGCTGATTCCTGCCATTGATAGGCGGTGGCAGAAATGGTGGGCGGGTTGGCGGTCCATGTGGCCGCGGTCGCGATGCTGAACGATCCGGGGCTGCCTTCCGTGATCACAGCGGGCGTGTCTTCGACGGGGATGGACAGTGGCGCAGGCGCCACCGCATTGCTACCAAGGGAGGCTGAGCCGCCCGCATTCATCGCTGTCACCACGCATGTTACCGCTTCACCCCCTACGGTCTGAGCTATCGTCAAAGTAAACGTGTCGCTCGTGGCCCCTTCAATGGGGCTGCCTGCAAATAGCCACTGATAACTAAAGCTCGTCGGCGAGTTCGTCCACGTGCCATTGTCCGCCACGCTGGCCGTGGTACCAACGCGTCCGGGAGGATCGTCCAGTTGCACCGTGGGCGCGACCGTATTGACTGGCGCGGGCGTCGAATTCGCCACACTCCCAAACTTGGGAATGCGCGTTTTGCTGCGAATGGTCTTCGGCGAAATCACAGAAGTTCAGCTTCGGCGGATGGCGTAACCTGCGTGTTGCTTTGATCGACGCGGCGGAATTCGATGTTGCCAAGATGGACAATAGCAAAGCTCCACGCCATGCCGTCAGGAAGCGTGAACACGTCACTGGTTCCATTGCGCCGGAACTCCAAAGCGGTGCCTGTGTTGTTCAGGACGTGCAAGCGGTTGTAACGATCATCGGCGGTAACGCCGCCGAAAGCTGTCCATTGCGTTCCGTCTGCGTCGGATTCGATGGCGAGAAATTTGGTTTTCATGGCTGGAGATTACGAGGGTTTTTTGCTGCGGTTTTTTCGCGTTCGGAAATAGCAACTGGAAGCGCCGCCGCCGCTGCCGCCTTGCCGGTGTTGGCCCACCCCTCCCCGGTGATTCCAAGGAAGGTTTTTTCTCCCGTGGGAGTTGAGCCGCACGAGGTAAGGAGAACGCACGCCAACGCGAGGCATGGAGTCGCGATGGAGCGCGCCAGTTTCGACAAGCCGAACTCGGCAAGCCAAGACAGGCCAGAGCCGACGCCCGCGACGATTGCCGCCGTCGTGCTCGAATCGACGCCTTGAGCAAGGAGCCATGTCGAGAGCGAGGCGGAAACAATGGCAACACCTTTGAGGATTTGCCGGAATGCCCAGCCGGAACGCGTCGAAATGAGAGGAAGAAGGAGATTTTTCATTTTTTCTTGGAGGTTGTTAGCGAAAGGGTTTCAGGCGCCGCGCCGAGATGACGAAGGAGCATATTGCGGAGGTCTTTCCTGTCGGCGTCACAGGCTTCAATGTGCTCCTCCATCGCGTCCAATCGCTCGCTCCGCTCCTTGTTGAGTTCGGTTACAAGTTCGGAATTCGATCTGGTCAGCCACCGGACAGCAACGCCCATCAAGAGCGACGGAAGACCAGCGAAGGCGATGGATTGCCAGATGTCAGGAGAGGGCGGATTCATGGGGTGGAAACGCGATAGCCGTTCGGCGTTTTGTGAATGACTGGCGGCTTGCTGTAGCCGTAAAGCACCCGCCCGCTTTTCTGGTCGAGCAGCGTCGAGGACGGCGCGACCGTGATACGCATTCCGCGCGACATGCAGAGAGATAGAAGGAACTCGAGACACGCTCGCCCGGTTTGTCCGTCTGCGTGCTGGCCTGCGGTGTAGTCGCACCCGTAAACTTTCAAGTGCTTCACCTGCATCGAAAGTGCGAGGCCGACAGCGTAAGCGACGGTATTGTTGAAGTAGGCTAATCCGCCAACGGCGTTCAGGACTTCGGCAAGCGGATACTCCACCGAACCGGGGAAACCGTCGTAACGCTTTTGTGTGTAGATCGGGCCGGAGTGCTTGGCGAGCCAGTCGCGGAAACCGTCGAGAGCTTTGTTTTCGTCGCGCGCCGCTTTGGCAAAGTATGGAAGCGCGTCCATGCAAAAAAGGCGATCATGCTGGATCACTCCGCCCATTGCGTTAATTGCCCAAGTCTCGTCAGCAACGGCGTAACGACCTGACTTGTTCAGGCACTCGCGCATGTAGTCGGAATGACTCGGCCCCATCGCGACGATGGCCACCACGTAAGGCACTCCGTTGTCTCCGGTTGAAGTGGTCACGCCCACCCCCTTTCATCCTTGGGAAGATACTCTTGATTCCAGAATGCGACTGAATGCCGCATTTGCTCCGGCGTGGAGAGTGGCATGAACCATTCCGGGAACTCACGGCGAACCCCGAAGCAAAGTTCGTGCCGCCCATCGTGTGAAGGGAAGCGGAGAACATCGCCGCAGATCGTTTCAAGGAACGACTTGGGAATCTCCTCGTCAGTCTTGCGAATGTGGAAGAACCAAGGGCGAGTTGCCTCCGCGCAGGCGAGTTCATAGATGCCGGATTCGACGGAAACGAAACTACCCTTCGGCCCAGTTGGTCCCACTGGCCCCGTGGGGCCGTCCATTCCGTTCGTTCCCGCTGGCCCCGTGGGGCCGGGAACGGTAGAGGCCGCGCCCGTAGGTCCGCGCGGGACGATGAAGTCAAACGCGAGCACGCGAGCGTTGAGCGAGACAATGACGCTTGCCGCACCTGTTGTTGTCGAATCGACTTGCGCGGAGGTTACGCCCGGCGGCCCGGTTGGACCAGTCGGCCCCGTCGCTCCGTTTGCACCATTCGTTCCGTTTGCACCATTCGTTCCGTTTGCACCATTCGTTCCGTTGCTTCCAGCCGCGCCGCGAATGTCCACGCCATCGCTTGCCAGTGTGACGAGGCCAGAGGGACCGACATATTTCCCCGTTGCCGGTTTCGTTCCTTCTCCTCCCGTCCAATCGGTCACGCGAAGAACTCGCCGCGAGCCATCCGAGGCCACGGCAAAAACGGGCGTCCAGCCGTCGTTTCCATCGGTGCCGTTTGTGCCGTTCGATCCGTCGTTTCCAGTGAGGCCAACGGGGCCGACCGGCCCGATGAAATCGGCTTTTGGAAGCAGGCCGAAAACACCCGACGAACTGAAACCAATAACGGTGTCATTTTCGGGCAACAACGCTGAAAGCGGGTCTTGCGAGTTAGCGAGGCGAATGCCCAGCCCCTTCTCGCGGCTCAAGTCCTGAACCATGTAAGTCAGACGATCCAACGCTTGTTCGTGAGACGCAGCCGGGAACGAGTCGTTCGGTTGATAGCTCAAACCCTGCGTCAACGCCGTTTCGCGCCAAATGGTCACGGTTTTTGTGTTGTTCTGCGCCTGTAGCGTGACGACATTCCCCGTTGAGCCGTTGCCTCCCGTGACCGTGTAGCCAACGCCGAGTTGCAGAATGGTTTCCGTCCCGTCCGCAGCGGTAACGGAAACCTTCAAGTCACTCGCCGCCATGAACGGAAACGAAACAGCGTAAGGCGTGACCGTCGAGTTATTGCCGACGTATTGAACCCGTGAAGTTGTCGTTTGAACCGCCATGATTGTTAGGAACTAGAACCCGAAAAGACTATTTCGCAACAGCCTGTTTGTTGAGGTCGAAGACCATTTGCCGCACCGCGCGATGATTCGGATGGCTTGGGTTGTGATAGGCGGCGTAATTCGGGTTGTTCTTGTCCGTCTGGATGAGTTGTGCTTGCGTCGCGGGATCGCCGCCAAGTGTCGGGTTGACGCCGCCAACGGCGGGCTTTTCCCCGGTGGCGATGGCGAGCTTGTGAAACGCCTTCATAACTTCGGGATCAGTCAGCGCGTAGTGATTCGCCGGGAGGCCAGCCGTTGCCGCCGCTTTGAGCGCAAGATGTTTGTGGCCGTCGAAGTCTTTGCCCCACGCCTCGCGCAAGGCTTTCTCGTCGTTCTGGATGGCGAGCAGCGCGTCAGCTTTGGCCTTTTCAGCGACAGACTTCCCGCGATTCTCTTCGAGTTCGTTGTATTTCTCCACGAGCGAGGCGAGCGCCTTCGGGTGAACGTGGTTTTGCTTAGCCCATTCGGACAAGCCTTTCGCCAGCGGTTCATTCCATTCGACGCCTTCGGCCAGCTTTTCAGGCTTGGGAATGTTCCAATCCGCCGCGTCATCGGCAGGGAGTTGGAGGAATTCGCGCCACGCTTTGACCTGTTCCGGCGTCGAGGTTTCGGAGGGAGGTTGAATGCGGGTCGAGAGTTGCCGCTGTTGGTGAACGAGCGTTTTCGTCAGATCGTTAAACGACTTGAACCGCGAGAGCATCGGGGCGGCATCTTTGAACTCGTCGCCAAGTTTCGCGTGCCAGTCCTGCGTGAAAGAGCCATCAGGCTGAAAGACGGACTCGCGGAAGGCGGGAGCTTGCGCGCCTTGCGCTCCTGCACCGCCAGCGCCGCCAGTGTTTCCTTGCTGCCCAGCGCCGCCGCCTCCGCCTGCGTCGTTAGCTTGCTCAAAGAGAGGGTATCGAATATTGAATTTCATGGTTTGGTTTTGGTTTGGTGTTTACTCGCGTGAGTTGACCAATTCGCCATGAGTCACGGCGTATTGGATGACTTCGAGACGCCCCGCGATACGAGCGTCTGAAACTTGTGCGGAAGCGGGCGAGAAGACCCGCTGGAGATGATCGACGATAAACCGCCCTTCGGGAGACTGAACAGCCTTCCGAAACTTGGAGCGTGTGACTTTTTCGTCTTCGGTCATTGTGCGATAGCGGCGAGTTTTTCGACGTTGGCAGGATCGAGCTTGCCGAGTGACCCGGCAGCTTTTGCAGCTTCGGCGGCTTGCATCATTTGCGCCTGTTGCTGCGCTTGTTCGGCCTTCGCCTTGCGGATCGAATCTCGTTCGTCAATCGGGCGCAGATAGCGAACGGGGAGGTTGGCGAATGCGTCGCGTGTCGGCTCATCGAATCGAATGTTGTCAGTAACAGAAGGATCGAAAGCGCCAAAGGCTTGAAGCTGCATCATGGCTTGCTCAAGAGCAGAGCCATTGAGGGCGCGAAGTTCCAGATCAAAGCGCGAGTTGTAGCCGATGAGCGGCGAGGGGATATTGCCAAGCGCCGCGCCTTCGATGCGCTCCACAAGTTCGGGAGGAGGCCCCGGGTAATAGCCTTGCTGGAGACAGATTGAGAACACGCGGTTTAACAGCGGCCCGTGAAGTTCGTTTTTCAGGCGGGAGAACGAGGGCGAAATCTGCGCGATTTGCTCGCGCATCTTCGCGGAGACAAAAGTTGCTGTGATGTTCTTCCCGTCGCTGTCCCGGAACATCTGGAACAGATCAACAAAGAAATGGCGATTCACTTCGTTCTGGCGCTCCTGAATGCGTTGCAGGCCCAAATCGTAGCCGCGCCCTCCGCTTTCAAATTCCTTCGGCATCGCCGCGCCGAGGCCGTTGCTGTCGTCATATTCGTTGATTGCGCCTGCCGAAAGATCAATTTCGCCCTCGTGTGAGGCGGGCTTTAGGATGGGCGGGAACGCTGCTTTCTCGGCTAGAGCGTCCATCCACATTTGGAGCAAGTTCAATTGCTTCGCAGCAGGCAGCGCCGCCCACGCGGGCGACCAGCCGTAAATGCCGCCAAGGCCCGAGTTCCATTCAAGGAAGCGGGAAACCATCGCAGGCATTTCGAGATAGCCAGAATGCGAGACGACGGTTTTGTCTTCCGTGGCCACGTAAACGGAAGCAACCGGCATGTTCAACGGCCCGCCCGCTTTCGCGTCAATCTCGGAAGGAGTGCGAGGGTAAATGCAGTGAATGAAAGTGAACTGCGCTTGCTTCCGCGAAGCGTCTTTGGAGTCGAGCGCATCGAGGATTTTTTTCGGCAGGTTGTCGCGCCCAAACTTTGATTCCGCTTGGCGAGCCGTGAGCTTGAACTCACGGAATACGGTGTCAACGGTTCCCTCTTCATCTTCTTCGATGGCAAACGCGCCGAGGGGAAAGACTTGGAAGTTGAGCGCGCGAGACTTGCCCGCTTCGACATAGAGCGCCGCTGTACCAAACGCGGAGCGATCAAGGTAAAACTCGTGAACTGCCGTCTGGAAATTCGATGAGTTAGCGAGCAAGTCGCGTGTGATTTCGGTTACTTCCTGAAACCACTTTTTCGCCGAGGGTGAATTTTTGAACTTCGCGGGAGGCTGAAGTGAAAACCAGCCGTCGCCATGCGCCCAAGAGAGTTGCCCGTTTGCGAGGACGGTATTTGCATGAATCGCCGTCGTGTCGAACAAGCGAGCCTCGCGCGCCGTGCCGGGAGCAGTCGGAGCCGCGCCGCCGAACTTGCGAGGCATGATGTAATCCGCGATTTGCTGCCAAAGCGTTTGCCACGGCGCGCGGTCGGAACACATCTTGCCCCAACGCTGCACAAGCTCACCGCCGAGTTGTGGATTTTCGGCGCTCACCCGAGGACTTGCTTGGGGTTTCCGAGGCGATCATTGCCAGACTCGCCAGCAATCACGGCGTTCATCATCGAGCGGCGCTTGGCGGCTAGCGCGCGAGCCTCGCTCTCCTTGTCGGCAACGCCAGCCTTGGAGGCATCCGGCGTCGCGTTCGGATCATAGCGAGGGGCTTGATTCAGAAGGCGCAGGCGTTCAGCCTCCGCAGCGGCAGCTTGCTCGCGGGCGATTCGCATTTGTTCTTCAAACTGGCGGCGCGATTCCTCCATTTGAGCTTGGGCGATTGCCGCCGCGCCTCCGTCTCCGCCTCCGCCTTTATGCAGGCGATTCAGTCGGTTGAACGGCCCGAACAAGTCGGGGGAATAATGACAGTCGAAGGAGAACTCGTTTCGCATGATGTGTCGGCTTGAAGGGTTTGCTTGCGCTGCCCACGCTCCGAAGAGCGCGCGATTCGTTCCTGTAGGAACTGGAACCCATAGTAACGAAGACGGTTCTTTCTTTCAAACCCTATTTTCGGCAGGCGGAACGGGAAATGTCGCCATGCCTCCGCCATGTCGCCAGCCATGAGGTAGATGAGCCATGCGTCGCACCGTTCCACGGGGAACACGTTGGCAGGATCGACGATAAGCGAATCCGCCGCCGTTGAGTCCACGGGCCGGAGCATCACGAAAAAGGAAGGCGACGAGATGACATAGCCGTTTCGCAGGTGAAGGAACAAATCCGCCGCAAACGTGCGGGCGCATGGCTCGCGCTCATAGACGGCGGCAGCTTGCTCGAAAGGGGTCATTCGGAAAGACTTTGGACAACCTTGGCGGCATCAAGCCCAAGGTGCGAAAGTTGAGCCAGCCCCGCCGCCGTGTCGTTGAACAACCCGGCAGCGGAGAGGATCGTATCCACGTCGCGCATATCAATTTCGCCGTCGTCGAGCGAGTTCGCCGTGCGCTGAATGCTGGAAAGCGTGTTGGAATCGCCAAGCGCAACGGAGCCAAGCGGGACGGCGGAAACCAGCGGAGCGATTGTCGAGGCGTAAAGCAAACGCTGCGGACTCCAAAGGTTTTTGTCGTCGTCACCTTTGAGTTCTCGCAATGCGTTTTTCAGAACTTGCGACAGCAGCCCGCCGACGAGGAATGTCAGTACAACAGCTTTTGCAAAACGAGCGGGGTCTTTTTTGGCCTGCATCAACGCCCAGCCGGTAAGCGCGACTTTTTGCCGTGCCTCCGATGCAAAAGCCCAGCTTGCCTTAGCTAGCGGGTGCGTCGAGGTCAATTCGGCGAGCGAGCGGCCAGCCATGCGGGTAGGTTGCGCTACCTGTTCCGTTCCGCGTTCAGCCTCGTTCGCTGCGTAGGCTTCGAGTTCCGCGCCCGTCAAACCTGCCGCCGATCCTTGCGCGCGATGGAAGTCGAGGAGGATCGCATACGTGCCAGAGGTAAAAAGCGCGTCAGCGCCGGAAAGCAAATTGCCCAGCGCCCGCGTTGCGCCCATGACGGCGTTAGGTTTGGCCGTTGCAAGCCCCTCCATTGCTTGCCGCACAATCGGCGGCGCAGTTTTGAAACGCCGCTGGATGAATGGCGAGTTGATAGCCTCGCCCCAATTCAGCCCGCCAGTGAACAGGCGAGCAAAGCGCGAAAGGTAAGCGGTCGCCGGCATTTGCACCGATGCCGCCGCAAGCTGCGTGGACTGGACGAGCACGGCGGAGATGCGACCCAAAAGCGCCACGCCAGACGCGCGACCGACCACGCGACCGACTCCGCGCATGAGTTCCAATCGCGTCGAGTTGTCGCGGAAACCACCTTGCGCGATTGCGTCAATCCACTGGCGCAATACGCTCGCCGCTTCTTTCCCGCCTTTCGCGTGAACGGCGTTCATCACGTCGCGGTTGCCAAGGATGGCGTTCGCTTCGACGGCCAAGTCATAGTAGGCTTTCCAGTATTCGAGTTGCCGCGAACGGCCGAGGAAGGTTTGCAGCGCGTCGCGGAAATCCGGCTCAGCGATGGCTGAACGTGAGCGCTTGCGCAGACTGTCCGGCGTGAGGATGGAGCCACTACCGGAAACCGCCGCGCCCGTCACGGGATCAACAACCTCGCCCGCTTTGGTTTGCATCGGTGTCACCGTGATAGGCGCATAAGCGTCATGCTGCGGCAGATTCACGCCGTAGCGGAGACGGTAAAGCGGGTTCAGCGTCGCGTATTCCGCGCCATACTTCGACGTGATCCAACCCATGACGCGACGAGCTTCCGGCGTGAGCGCTTTCTCTACCTCGTCAACCCATGCCTGATCGTAGCTCCATTTGCTTGTGACCTTGCCGTTTTCGTCGCGCGCCCCTTCCATATGGCGGCGTCCGTCTTCCTGCCGCCACATAAGGAGAGCTTGAATCGCTTGGAGTTGCGACAAATTCGCCTTGTCGGTGACGATGGACTCTTGCGCCATCTCCCAGCGCAGTTTCTCACCGGCCAGACGACCGCCAGCGATGGAGGTAAAAAGCTCCTCCACTTCATCGGCGAGCTTCTGGTTTGCGTCCTCATAGGAGGACGACGCTTTGCGCTCGCTATCAACGAGCGAATTAGTCAGCGAGCCGGAGCCGAAGGCGTAATTCAGCACCTCGCCAAACGAGGACAAAGACAACCACTTGGCTTTAATGCCAAACCATTTGCGCGCTTCTTTATCCGCCTCGCTCCGCTGCTTTCCGAGTCCTTCTTTGCCCGTCGCGTCGATGAACTCTTGGCGCATCCCAGCGCGGCGTTCCTTGCGCTCAATCTCCGCCAGTTTCCATTTCAGCCATGCGCCCTCGTAAACGTCGCGGAGTGCTTCAAGGGCAGCATACGCTTTGTCCGCGTCCGCGTTGTCCAAATCGCCCACGAGTTCCACAATACCTCGCTCCGTCATCGCAAGGACTTCCTGTTCCGGCGTGAGTTCGCCAGACATGATTCGAGCGTCGAGACTGGCAAGCTCAGCAGTCACGCCGAGAGCGTCGAGCTTCGCGGCCTTTTCCGCCGCTGCGAACAAGTAGTGCAAATCCGCGTCTTTGCCTTTGGCCTTCTTCCCGGCTTCCGCGTCCGGCCTGCCCTTTTTGAGAAGGGCGCGAATCTCTCCGACAGTTTCCTTTTTCAGCCACTTTTCAAGCTCGCGGTTGAGCTTGTCGATACGGCGCTCGATTTCCGACAGCATCGCTTCATCCGTCGCCAGCCCGGCAAGTTTGACATAGCCACCAACGCGAGCGCGAACAACGGCTGGAGCAGCGGCAAGGATGCCGTCGAGAGTGCGCAATGCAGCCTTGAGCGCGTCCCGTTGCGCCTTTGCGCTTCCGGCCTGCTTCTTCGTTTGGCTTGCCCATGCCTCCGCCTCCGCTTTGGCGTCAGCCTTTGCGGCTCGCTTCGCTTCCTGATAGGCTTGGACGGCTTGGCGATGTGCTTCCTTGTTCTTTCGCGTCGAGGCGATACGGGACGCGAGAGCTTCCCAAAGGTCTTGCGCCGAGTTGCCAGCAAGAGGCCCGCCTTGATCCGTTGGCCCATCATGGAGAGCCTTCGCCATTTTCCCCGGAGTAATCCCGGAGCCTTTGGAATACCACGCAGGGGGGAGCCACGGGGCGCCATCGTATTCGTCCAAGTTCTTCACTCCGTTTTTTACGGCAGTGCTGCGACTCATAAGTTTACCCTCGTCGAGCATTGCCGCAATCAACGGGTCATTCTCAAGCGCCGATGGCTCGAATTCGAGTTCTTGCCGCGCCGATGGCGTCAGGCTGTCGAGATAGGCTTGAATGCGTTGCTCCGTTCCGTCTGCTTCACGGAATGCCTGTTCCTTTTCGATGCTCGCCGCCGTGCGCAGAACTGCCGCCTTCTCGATCCACTCCGCGCCAAGGCGAAGCGCCCGTTGCTTCGCGACATTCGCGACCGCGAGACGAAGCTCCGGCTTGGCTTCAAAGAGCGCGAAACGGTTCTCCATGCGAGAAGCAAAGTCGCCCGCTCCGATGGAGAAAGACGTGCCATCGGAGGCATGGGAGGGGTTAAAAGAGGAGTTGTTTTTTACGGGTGAAGCCGTATTATTCGGTGCGATTTGATCCGCAACCGCAGCAATGCGTGGCCCCACCGGGCTGGAACCCTCACTGGAAACGGTGGGGGTTTGTTGTTTAACGACCAGTTTGTAGTGTTTGACGATCTCATCAGGCAATGACTGCATTGCGGCAGAGAAAGAGCGGAAGGCTTGAGGATGATTGCGATACCAGCTTTCTCGGGAAGCACGTCCATCACTGACCATTAGATCAATGTCGGGGTCAGATTTCGCTGAGGACGTGGATGGATGGTCTGAAATGCGAACTTCTACCCATGTGAAAACCTTGTCATCGTCGTCGATCTGGTAGCCCTGCTCGTCAAGTTCCCAATCGTATTCAAGTTGGCCGTCTTCATCACGCTTGTAGAGACGATTGGTTTCCTGCTCGGTGAGGTAAAGTTTGGCGGAAACATACAAACTGTCGCTCTGGCGGCTGCGCTTGTCACGTCCATCAAATTCGAGGCGCGAATATTTGGGATCGTCCGGGAGTTGGAAAACAGCCGCAGTAAAGAGGTTCCTCGCTGTATCGACATCAAGGGCACGTTTCTCCTCGTCCGACATTTCACGCCATTGATCTTTGCTGATTCCTGCGGCTTCATCCGGGGTCAAAAGCGGCTTTTTGATGACCTGCGCGATTGAAAGACCGCCCGGCGAAGGCTCATTAGTTTGGGCGGCCCCGGATGCGGATGCCATGCTGAACGTGTCGCTAGACGGGGGGGAATTGTCAAACTCCGAATCGTCCACCCAATCGGAGGCGGCTTCATCGCGGATTGTCTCGGCTTCTTTCGCCGCGCCCGCCTCGTGCTCGATTTGCGAGCTTCCTCCCGTGAGAGCGTCGAAGAGTCCGTCATATTCTTCGCCGAGTTTGCCCTCCGCGCGAGCCTTGGCGAGCTTCGCAGCGGTTTCGAGCAGCGCCTTAAACAAGCGCCGGAACGTGTCGAGGATCAATGCAAAGGCCGATTGCTCGCGATCATTCAGGTTCAGACCGCGAGACACGGAGCCGGGACCGATGCGCTTCCCGTCCTTCATGCGTCCGAGGACATCGGCGACGATGACGCGAGAAATCGCTTCCGTCAGCGCACGCGGAGAGGCTTCCTTGCTCGCGGCGAGTTCTTCCCATGTCGCGCCTTCGAGGAACTTTTCACCAGTCGCGGTTTCGGCCATTTGCACAAAGCGCATACCTTGCTCGCGAGTAAATGCGCGACGCTCAAGCCCGCCTTTCCAGCGGCCTTCGACGACTTCCTCCACTGCGGTAAGGAAGGCTTTCTCGTTCCCGGCAGCGTTGACCACCGAACGCGATTCGCCGCCCGTGACGACATTCCGGCCCAAGACAGCGATCTTTTCGACGTCGGCCCGGAATTGCGCGGCCCGTTCGTCTTTCGACTGACCGCCGAACACATCGGCAGCGATTGAACGCGCTTCGGTCATGGAAACGCCTTTGATGACACCTCCTGCAATCGCGGCCTCCATCGCGCTTTCTGGAGTCAAAGCGCCAGCGCTTACGCGATCCACGAGGCTTTCAGAGCGGGGCCGGAACTCCACAGACTCGCCCTTGAGGAAAGACGGCGTAGAAGAAAGGAAGCCATCGGCGAGCGATGCCACGAGTTCGACTTGCGCGGCCTCCGCGTCGTTCATGCTTTGGGTTGCCACGTCGCGAGCTTCCTCCCAAGTCTTGAACTTGGCGACCGTCTCCCCCTGCCGCACTGTCCAGCCGTCGCCATCGCGGCGAATTGTCGGCAATGCGCCGAGGCGTTCGAGGTCCGCAATCGCGGCCTGTTGCTGCCCCTGCCGCTCCGCCATCGCGGCTTGATACTCCGCAGCCGTCGCCGGGTCACGTCGGCCCCAAGCGTCAATGAGCATGGTTTGCGCCTTCTTCACGTCGCCGCCTTGCGCTGTTTCGATAATCGCCGTGCGATCCTGCTCAACGACGCCAGCGGAGGCCAGCTTATCGTTCCACGTCAGGAGTTCTTTTGCGCCCCGATATTCGTTCACGCTCGCCGCGCCCATGCCGAGAAGGGTCAACGGCAGGAGGCCAACAGCTACGTCAGCGCGGCCCTTCCAGAAATCGCGCTTTTCGGCGTCCCAATCGAAGCCGGGAACGCCCGACTTGAGCACACCCATGAGGGCCGGAGTCGCCAAGTCCTGCCCGGCCTCCCCGACGTTTTCAGCGGCGTAACCCGCAGCGCCGCGAGCGAGCGCGCGGCCCGCAAGCTGCCGTGTCAGCGGTTGCGCCAGCAAGCTCTTGATGCCGGGCAGCTTGTCCAGAAACTTCACGCCCACGAAATCAAGCGCCGATTGCACCACGCAGGAAAGGCCCGCGATCATCGCCTTTTCCTCCCGGCTCATCGTCGGGTATTTCAAACTCAAGTCATTGTATTCAATGTTGGAATATGCCGAGGCAAGCGCCGGAGCAGCAAGGCCACGAGTTCCAGCCATGAGAAGAAGTGCCGCGCCACTCGTGCCGATGGTCGAAGCGAAGACATTTGGAATCGGGTCCGCTGCCTCGCCGATGGTGCGGATTTCATTATCAACGCGGATGCGCTTCTTCTCGCGCTCCTTGGCGTCAGCAATGAGCCGTTGCGCCTTGGCGTCGAGTTTGATCGTGTTGCGCGTGTCCATTGCGCCCAAAACGCCGCCTTGAGGCCCAGCGCCGCGAATTGTCGCTTCTGTGCCGAGAGTGTAGGCGATGGACTCTTGGACGTACTTCCGCGCGTCCTCTGCCGTCTTGATTTCCTTGCCGCTGAACTGGACGCCTCCGCCTCCAAACATGCTTTCCGGCGAGTTCGTTTCGGGAACAGCGTCAACGGCGCGCTCCATGTCGTTCGTCGAGGTCATCGCGTTTTGAGCAACGCGGAATGCGGACTCGCCAGTCTGTTGCCAGAATGAACCCCAATACTTGCCGCCCTTTGCGGCGCTTGCGGACTCGCTCGCTTTCTCCGCCTGCATGCGCAGCGACGCGAGAACCATTCGGCGCTCTGTTCCGGGCAGGTCTATAAGCCTTTCCTTGAGCGGTTCAAGGTCAACGTCGCCGCCGTCCATGTTGGCTTTCACGCCGTCCATGATTTCACGCACAAGGCCGCGATGCTTGTTCAACGTCTCCGTTGCGACAGAGTAGGATTCAAGGAATGAGGAAGGATCGACCTCGGACTTGTCCACGTCGCCAGCCGTTGCGGCCACTTTGGCGAACGCTTCAAGGCTTCCGGCGCTCTCGATTGCCGCACGGAAACCGGTATCGAGCGACTTGGCGCGGAGGTCTTGCGCCTCGCGCTGCTTGGCCACCTGCTCTTTTGCGAACGAGTAGAATTCACCGTCGCCCATGTCCCGCTTGCCTCCCGCCTTTATGGCGAAGTCGTCGCGATACAGCGGATAATCGCGCCGCACGATGTCAGGCGATACGCCCGCATACTGGCGCGCGAGAAACCGCATGCCAGCCTCGCGCATTCGCAGCCTGTCGCCGTCGCCCGCTTTCAGCCGTTCCGCTTGATCGTAAATGCCGTTGCCAGCGTCCACGCTTTTCAAGTCGTCGAACATTGAGAAGAACGCCTTCTGTTCTTCTTCCGCTTTCGCAGAGTCGGAAGGAAACAGGGGTAATCCGAACTCGTCTTGTTGATCCTTGTAGCGCTTCAACCAGTCAGAGGCGAGCGGCTTAGCGCCATCCGGCAGAGTGTCGAACGTGTCGCGAATGGTGATAGCGTCGGCTTCGGAAAGAGGCATTATTGAGATGGTTGATTATTTTTCAATACGGGTCGCCCGATAAGCTGCCGCAACGTCTTTACTGCACATTTCCGCGATGTTTGGCGCTATCTCGTTGAGCGCATCCCATGCGTTGGCGCGAGGCTTACCAGTTCCAGCGTAAAAGTATTGGATTGCCACCAGTTCAGCGATGCACCGATTCAGAGCGTCGTCAGTCGGAGGCGCTACATAAGTTTTTGGCACATATTCAATGCCGTCGATTATCACAGTCATTTTGATGTCTTGTAGTTCAGAATTTCGAGGGCTTTCGCTTGCTTCGATTGGTCAAGCGACGGCAGGAGCAGGAGCGCGCCCGTCTCGGCAGTCGAGGCCGGAGCCTTGCCGCCGTGCTGCTGGTAGAGTTCAACGGCGCGGTTCACTACCTCGTCAGAGCTTTTGAACTTCCCGGCTTTCGTCTCGGCTTCGATGGTCTTGCGGATCGTCGCCAGCTTCGCGGCGGCTCGCGCCTGCTTCACCGGGTCAACCTGCGTAACCGGCTCAAACGTGTCTTCGCCTTTGACGTAATCGCCTTTGCCCAGCAAGCCCCAAAGGTCGAGGCCCGCAGCAGGATCGAAGGTGTAAGCGCCCTCGCGTTTCTTCATCGCGGGCTTTCCGTCCTGCATTACCGGCACTTTGAAATCGCCGAGCCCGCCGTTATCCGTCCACTCCTTGAGCAGCGAAAGCGCCGGAGCGTCGTCAATCTCGCCGGGTTTGACCGTGCCGCGAGCATCGAGGCGCTTGCGGAGTTCGTCGAGGTAAGGCCCGCTGAAATGCGTTTCAAGCGCCGCGCCGATTTCAGCCTTGCGCAACCCGCCCTCGTCGGCAGCGGGATCATACGCCGTGATGACGCCCACGGCGTTTTCGTAAACCTGTGGCGAGTTCTGGAGAGAGACGCGAAGAGCTTTCAGAGCCTTGTCATGATGCGCGGCGTTTTCAGCCTTGAGAATGTCACGCATGAGCGGCGTAAGGTCCGACATGCCGGGGCCGTCGAATGCCTCGCCGTCCTTCACTTGGCCGAGGGCAATCCGGGTTTTGATGTCGCGGAAAGCCTCAGAGGCCCCGCTCGCCTGAATCTCCTTGGCGCGAACAATCATCGCCTGCCGGTCGCCAGGGGCGAGCTTGTCGAACTTCGCCGGGTCGTTCAAGAGCTTCACAGCTTCGGCTGGACGTGTGAGCGTCAATGCCTGCACTTCATCGGCCTGCATTGCGGCCTCCGCCCGTGCTCCGATGTCGGCCAGCGTCGCCTTTCGCTCGTGATCCTTGAGGAATGGGGCATCAGAAACGAGCGCTTTCGCTTCGTCGATTTTACGGTTGTCGATGGCAGCGGAAACAAGGTCTTTCAACTCTGCGCGCTGGCGTGATTCTGCCTCCGACTTGGCGGCAATCTGCATTCGCGCGGCCTGCGCTCCGCCGATGAAATTGCGCTTAACGCCTTCTTCCAAGTAGGCGTCGCCGCCTTCCGTGTCGCCAGCATCATAGGCCCGGAGAGCTTGAGCCGTGAGCGTCTCGCCCGCCTTTTGAAAGCTGGCCTTTGCCGCCGATGTCTGGACGTTTGAAAGCGACTTGTTCGAGAACAGATCAAAGCGCAGCCCGATGTCTTCCGCTGCCTTTGGCGAGAGCGCATCCGTGAGAACCGTAGAGCGCAGACTACCGAGCCGGTTTTGCCACTCGCCCGCCCACTTCGTTTCGTCGGGATTCTGGAGCTTCCACGCCTCGAATTCAGCATGTGCCGACTCCATCGCCATATCAGCCTCCGCAGCCTTCCGAATGTTGATGGCTTCCGCCTGTTTGATTGCGCGCTGCTCAAGAATGCCCGCGATGTGACCAAAGGCCGCGCCCATCGCCTGCCCGCCGCGATTGTTAGCGAGTTGCCACGGGATCGACGGCGAGGCGTAATTTCGCGCCGCGCCGTCGAGTTGCACAAGCACTTGATGAGTTCGCGCCAAGTTCGGCGGTTGAAGCCGTACAGGCTGGACGCTTTGGCCGTCGTTGAAGAGAGGAATCGTTGGCATAAAAGAGAATTTGGGCTGGCGGTTTTATCCACCCGCCAACGCTGGCTATTCAACGATTTCCCAATCCTCGCTTAGAATATCGGTTTGGCTGGCAAGCCAGCCAGTGAGAACCTTCTTGTCAGCGGTCATCATGCGAATGCTGCCGAGTGCTTCGATTTCTCCGCCATTGGCTTCTGCCATCGCTTTCAGGTGCGGCTCTCTGCACCATTCAGCTTTCACCATCGCGGCGGGAAGTAGCCAGAGATACATCCCTTTGCCGTTCCAGCCTGCGCGGGCTACGCGGTTGCCAGCTTTCAGTTGTCGGATTGCCCATCCGAAGTCTTGAGTTTGCATTTTAGTGTGTTTTGTTTAGGTCGATAACGTGACCTTCGTTTTTCCGTGGTGGAAATTATCGAATCGCGCCCGTGTAGCGCATGTTTGAATATGATGAGTAGAGCGAACCAGCCGAGGAGATGAGGCCCGCTGTAGCTTCGCGGCGCATTTGCTTCGCTTGGTTGAGTCCGACAAGGCGCTCAATGTTTGCGCCCGCGATACGGCTTCCAGCGGCGGCAATTTCCGATTGGTCACGGAAACCCTGCATTGCGCCTTGGAACTCCGCATTCCACGCCCCGGCCTCCGTCATGTCGGCTTGGAATCGCGTCCGCTGCGTCGCAAGAGACGACTCAAAATGCTGGTTTGCAATGGCAAGCTCCATTTGGCCCGCAGTCTCCGCGAGGATGTCGAGAGGCGTTCCCGCTTCGACAACGCCGGATTTAGCGAGTCGAGCGCGCTGGATTGCCTGCATGCGCTCATAGTCTTTGCGCGTCGCTGCGATCCTCGCCCGGCTCGCTGCGTCTTCGTTGTCAGCCTGCCCGCGAAGCATGTTCGCTTGCTGCATTTGCTGTTGCTTCTCAATCTCGAATTGCTTCTGGTTTTGCTCAAATTGGAATTGCGCCGTTTTGCGCTGCATCTCCGCCGCTTGCGATTGAAGCAGGAAATTCGAGTTCGCGATTCGAGTTTGAGACGCGGCGGCGCTCTTCTGCGAATAATAGGACATGCCTGCGCCGATTGCGCCGACGATGAGAGTAACAACGGCTGTCATGCCGCGCATTGTAACGGGTTCCAGTGCCTACGCAACGGCCAAGGCGATGCCCTTCCCTTCGTGCCCAGTATCCTGAAATCCCATGCCTAGAGCCATCTTTGCTACAGCATGCGGCCCATGCGCCAGAATCAGCCCATAACCGAGGGCTTTCGCCTCGTCACGGAGCGAGCCGACGAGAGCCGCGAAGCAGGCCCGCGACTCCGCAAGCGTCAGGCCGGGGTGAGAAACGATCCACTCCATAAACGCCACTCCAACGCTGTTATCCATGTAGAGCCACGCCGCAGCCGAATCGACGCCATCAAGCACGGCGACGGCGCCGAGACGAGGGAAAATGGAGTCTGGAAGCTCCGCCATGCCGTGAGCTTTACGCCACCCCGCGAACATTGCCGACTCGTCAGCGTCGAGCCATGCGCGCCCGTCGATTTCGTGAGTGCGGACTGTCCGGGTTTCAATCTCCATGCACGTCGAGCTTGGCGCAAAGAGCCAAGATGTTCAACGGCATAGGTTGAACCTGCCGGATTTGCAGGCTTGCGCCGTTCTCGTGTCGGCCTTCGAGGTTGATTTCACGCTGGCCAGTGAACGGCGGAGGGCTGTCATCCATCGGCGCTTCCACGTCGCGGAGTTCCAGCCTGTCCCATTCAAGGCCGTTTTGCCGAACTTCGCAGCCGAAGGACTGCCAAAACTGGACGACTAGGCGATTGATCCGGCGTTTGCGCCCGAAGCTGGAGCCGTCCGGCAAGTCGCTTTCGAGTTCGTTTGGCTGGAGTTTGGCCGTGAACGGAAGGCCAACAACAACGGTTGTCGCCTCGCGCTGGAGTTCGATTTCTCCACCTGCCACCGTGCGCGACGGGTGAACCGCGCCGTCCGTCAAAACGGAGACTTCACAGCCTTCGAGATGGTCGAGGCCGGAAACCGTCGTTCCGCTTCCGAGAGTCTTCACAATCGCCGAGTCGGCGCAAATGAAGTTGTCCTTGTCGCCTGCTTCCACCTTCGTCCAATGGTCCGGGTCGAGGGTTTCAAGGTAGCGCTTCACCTGACCGTTGATGGTCCGACGGACGCAAATCCAGACCTCATCCGCGCCCGGAGGCGTGCCGGAAATGACGGCGACGGACTCGACGAATCCGGCTGTCGGGTGCCGGTGCCATGCAACCACTTCCTGCCCGCGCTCGTAGGTCATGCCGATCAGCGCCCCGTCTGAGGTGACGCACCAGACGATTGTTTCCGGCTTCTGCTGGAGTGCCATCTGCACGATTCCGCCCTTCGTGACGTGCTCCGCAAGAAGCGTCATCGGCTGCGAAACATAGCCGCCCTTTGAAAACTCGAAAACGAACTCGCGGACGGTGCGCTTGTCCGACTGAACGAAAAGAACGACGTCGTCAGCGAGCACGGCGGGAAGGTAGGCAGAGCCGCGAGAACTCTGCTTTGGTGCGTTCGGGTCTTTTGGCGTGAGCGGGTCTTGTGCGCTCGATCCGGTCATTACGAGTTCGTCGCCGAGCGTTCCGATGGCGACGCCTTGAATGCTGGCGAGCCATTGAATCGCGTTCGCCTTGCCGGAAAGCTGATAGGTGAAGGCGTCCGTATCGAGCGAGCCGAAGCGGAATTGATCCACGTTCGCCGTTTCCGAAAGCCACACGCGGCGAGGGTAGGCAGACGAGCCGCCATAAGCGAGCCGCTGCTCGTGAAACGTGATCGAGCGCGGGTAGCCTCGTAGATCGGACCATGCACCCTCGCGCCAGAGCTTCGTTGCCGCTGTTGATGCCGGAGAAACGACCACATCACCAGTCGCGGTTGTCGCATTCGTGACGGCAGTGATTTTGACATATCCGGTAATCTTCGAGTCCACCGCTTCAAACACGGCTCGACCGTCAGCGGTCACGCCAGAAGGCATGGAGCCATCCGAATCGTAACGAAGGCGAAAAAGCGCCTCCGTCGCCACATTGCCGTTGGTCGAGATGTTGCGGTCGTTCTTCCCCTCAAAGGTGCGAATCGTTTCCCAAGTTGTCCCGTTGTCCAGTGAACGGTCTAAGTGAAGTTTGCCGCTCCAATTCTCATAGGTGAACAGTTGCCAGTCTCCCGTCATGCGCAGGGTTGCGCTTGTCGAGTCTGTGAGGTCGAGGTTGTGATTAATGTTTGCGTTCTCCCGGCGATGCGAAAGCGCGAAGAAGGCGCCGACGTGGAGCGCATCGAACGTGTCAGCGGATGCCGTGAGCGTGACGCCTGCTCCAGTCGTCGCGGAAACCGCAAGCGTTGCCGTCGTCACGTTCTCGTCTCCAAACGGCGGATAAGTCCAATCTACCGGCTCAAACGTCCATTCGTCATCGGCGAGACGAACGAGCTTGTAGGGATGCACGGAAGGATGAACGAAATAAGTCCAGTCGTTCAATTGGTTATACTGGAACTCGAAAAGCTGCGCAGTCGTGAAAGGCGAGGGCCGTTCGTAAATGTCCTGCCGCACCCAATACGTTGCCCACGATCCACCAGCCTGCGGTTCTGTAGCAGAAAGGGAAATGTGCGTCGTGATGCAGTAGAACAACAGCCCGGAACGCTTCACAAAGTCGCCACGTTGGTAGCTGTAGGTTGCTCCCGCCGTCCATTTGGTTTCCCAGCTTGCTCCTACTCCCGGCTCCGTCGAAGCGCCGGAAGTGTGTCCATCTATGCAAGTGTAAATGACGCCGTTGTGAGCGCGCACGTTACCAACGACGTAAACCGTTGAAGTTGCCCAAGCACTTGTTAGCGCCCACGTTGGAGCGGTTCCATTGTGCATAACCTGCTCGCCGTCCTTCCAGAAACGAACGTAAAGGTTGCCGAATTCCAGAACAAGGCGCGTCGTCTCGGAAAACTCGAATTCAACAAGTCGAGTTTTATTCGCTTCCGTGTTCGACTTTGCACCTCCTCGATAGATCATTCCCGGCCTTGAGTGCGCCCCGCCAAAAACGCGCGGGATGAAATTTTCCATAAGGACGCAGCCGGAACGATGCTTGGCAAGGTCGAAGCGGCCCTTTAGCAATGGCGAGAACTCCCCGCCGTTGAAATTGTTCAGCGGTGCGTGAAGGCTCATTCAACATCTAGGAGGTCGAGGGTTTGGCCCGCGAACTCGTGCGAGCAGTCGGAGAGAAATTGAACCTTGCCGTCATTTATCCAAGTATGACAGACGATGTTGTAAGTCGATCCTTCGAGCTTGTATGGTTTTGCCTTCATGACTCAGTCTCAGGGATTGCCGTTACAAACGTGCGAGCGTTCACAAACTGCGATGCGTGAAGGATGCCCGTCATGTAGCTTTTGCGTGGCTTCGATTCGCTCGCGTCCACCTTGACGGCAGCAGGGCGTACAAGGCTTTCGTATTCCTTGCGAAGATCATCGGCCCGCGATTGCGAGCCAGTCAGGGAAACGGCCATCTTCGCAGCGAGAAGAACGGAGAGAGCGCCGCAAAAAAGGCTGTCGAATTGCTCCGAGTCTTCGACTTTTTTGATGTAAACGATTTGAGCCGTCGTTGAGTCAGTCAGGAGTTTTCGGCCCTCAATGTCGAATTCCTCGCCTTCTTCTTCCGTCTCGCCGTTCAGCGACAGAACACGCAGGCAATCAATCGGCAGCGTGTAGGCGCGAGCCCAGCCGAAAGTAGGGGTTGCCGTGAGAAGCGAAAGTGTCGCCCGATCCTTCGCGAAGTTCCACCGATGCGCCCGCAAAACCTCGTCCCTCGTTTGCTTATATAACAGCGAGCACGTTCGGGCCGGTTTCGTCGCGTCAGTAAGCGAGATGATTTTCGCCTCGCCGAGGCGAGCAAGCGCGTGATTGCAAATATCAATGGGTGTCATGGTGGCAGGCGTGACGTAATGAAATGGCCGCTTCCCCCGTCACAAGAGAAGCGGCCACCACCAAACCAAGAGGATGAGCTTACTCTTGGACAAACGCGATGAAAACTTGGAGCACGTCGCCAGCCACAACGTCAGCCTCAGTCACCAGTTTAGCGATGAGGATTCCGTCGGCGGGAACGGCAACCTCAAGATTCTCTCCAGAGGAAGAGATACCGTTAGCAGTGAGCGCATTCACTGCCGCAATGAGCGTGTTTCCGGCGCTGTCAACAATGGACACCGTGAGCGTAGTTCCTGCGCCTTGATGCGAGGTGCGGCAAAGGTGCGGAATGAGCTTCACGTTGCCGCCCTGCGGAAGGACGACAAGCGGGATAAGGTCATTTGCAGCGGCGGCAGTGTCGAAGGTGTAAGTTTCGACGAAGCGGCGAAGCTCGCGATTCAGCGGGAAGCCGTCAGGGAGACGGACTTGAGGGGCCGAAGTCTGAGCCGTGTAAGTGGCGGATGCAGTGAGAGTAGCCATAAGGGTAGAGCGTCAGGGGTTGAGGTTATGCCGTGTAGCAGTTGATGCCGACCACAAGGGCTTCTTCCATGCGCGTTCCGCCGAGGTAGCCGGAGGAATACACCTGCAAGTCGTGATTCTGCTGCGGGAGTTCGTCCAGCTTGGACTCGCGACCACCTTCGTTCAGCTTGACGGCTCCATACATCCAAGCCGCAAGGCGGCGATTGGTCGAGGTGTAGCCCGGCGAAGTGCTGTCGTAGATCGTCGTTTTGACAATGTTGAAGCCGCCGAGTTTGTTCGAGCGGTCTTCGATGACATCGAGAACGCGAGCGCGAAGATTGGTTTCGGCAGCATCAACGGAATCGTAAACGCTTTCAAGGTCCAGCGGAGTCGGCGCGAGGACGACTTTGGAAGCATCCGGCGACAAGTGGCTGTTCTGCTGGAGGAGCAGGAGAGCGCGAACGATCTTCGCATACGTGAGGCCGACGTTGGTTCCGCCATAGTTGGCCGGGACCAGATTGGAAGCACCGAGGTTGACGGTTGAAGCACCCGCAAGCTTCTCGCCTTCGTAGGCAGTGCCGAGGACGGAATTCAGAATCACGCGGTCACAGAGGCGATTGTAGCCTGCGGCGTGACTCTGAACGTAGGCTTGAGGAAGCCCGGTGCCTGCCGCACCCATCTTGCGCTTGTCGATTTTGTCGAGCACGTTGGCGAGGGTGTAATCCTCGTTCGTGATGTGGCGGAAGGACAACGGCGCTTCGACGATCTTCGTCTTTTCGCGGCGACCCGTGCGCTTACTGAACTCCTGCGCGCCGATACGCTGGAAGCGTTCAGACTCGCCAGTGAAGGAGGTTTTTTCGACGTAGCCTTCGAGAAGGCATCCTTTCTGCTGGGAGAGGTGATACCAGTCCGTTGCGAACTGTTGGGAATAGGCTTGAAGCTCCGAAGGAGACATAAAAAAGAGAGGGGAAAGATTGATTTCGTTCCCGTCGCCTCCGGTTGTCCGCTTCTGCGGGGCATTGGCTCCGGCTGCTCGCACGGCATGCGGGTTGTCCTTTCGGGGCCACGACTCGTGCTAACGGCGCAATTCTGAGGGTAGGAGCTGGAACCGTCAAGCGGAAATTTTAGCCACCGACTCGCATAATCGCCCGGCGAGCCTGCGGCCTCCGGCGCCTCTCCTCCCACTCCTCGCGATCTTTGACGCTCGCAGAAACTTTCCACATTCCATGCGTGACCGCCTCCGCCATCGTGCGCAGAGCGTCCGCGTGATGACTCGCCCAATCATGCACCGGCTCATTGCTTACGATGCCGCCCGCTTTGACTTCCTTCGTTCGGTAAGCCGCGAGTGCTTCGCGTCCCTTTTCGGTAGTGGCAAACAGGAACACGAGGGACGGAAAGAGGCCGATGAGCGCATTGATTCCCGTCCAGATGTCATGCGTGACCGGGACGACTTTGACCGACGTAACGCCAGCGTCGCGCAAGTCGGAAACAATCGTTCGCCCCGTGCGTTCCGTTTGCGCTGCGTCGTGCGGTAGGAAGATCGTCCCGAGGTTGTAGCCGAGTCGGAGCCAGCGACCCCAGCGTTGCGCGATTGTCTCGCCAACCTTGCCGACATCGTGGTTTATCACCTGAATCTCGCGGCCAACGCGACGACAGAACCACGCTGGCGAGTTCTGCGGAGCGCCCAAGTCCATGAACACATCGACAACAACATCAGGAGTCGGCAGTCCTTGAACGATGCGCCCCTCCGTCTCGGCTTGCGCCAAGCATTCGGCGTAAATCGCACCCTCAATCGGCGCCTCAAAACACTCGTCGAGAAACGTCGGGTTTTCGCGTTTCATAAAGATTCCCTGAGTTCGCCATTCTGCCGAATACCAGCGCCGTTGTTGTTCGTCGATGGTAATTCCCTCGCGCTCAAGACGTGGCGCTATCTTGTCGAAATAGGTTTCCGTTCGAGCGTCAATCACCGCCGTTGTCGAGCGGTTGCGAGGATCGTTCCACCACGGCGAGAACTTCACTTTCCAGTCTGCCGCTGTGCCGTTCAAAGTCGGATCAATGATTTCGTAGAGCTTGCCGCCGCGCCCGCCTTTCCACGTCGTTTCAACCCATTTGACCCCGTGACGCGCAGCCGGGAAAGCGCCAGTTACAATTTCCTCCGC
>ERZ724505.445-NODE-445-length-26605-cov-5.556271_pt1 | contig 26605 bp, 17 predicted proteins | sample MGYA00376038_ERZ724505 | MGnify/ENA primary metagenome ERZ724505 (study PRJEB28724, sample SAMN07190884) | wastewater metagenome | isolation source: effluent of sewage treatment plant in Hong Hong | place: Hong Kong | collected 2016-03-17 ...
AGGCAAATACTACGGCCAAGGATGTGCGCGAGCACTTCTTTTCCGAGTTGGTTCATTGTCATGCCAGCGCAATCAAATCGGGTATTGCTCCGGCGAAAGCGGTGGTTTCTCCCGCATCCGCCACACCGGTGAGCGTCAAGTTCGATCTTCCGGCCGTAGTCCCGGATGCCGTCGAACAGAAACTGCTTGATGAATTGGTGCCGGTAGAAAATTTTGAGCACGAACAACCGGTTGCCGCTGCTTCGAATTTCGAAGTCGATTTGATTGCTTCGGCCAATTTGCGGAATCCGGAAAAAGTTGCCGAGATACAGAATGTGTTGGCAGAGCGTTTTACCGACAGCGCGGATGGGGATCGTTATGACGTCATGGCCAAGGGTTTGCAGCGCGGCACGTGGATCGAATTCCTGCTGGATGACGGTGCAGTGCTGAAAGCCAAGCTGGCGTGGGTCAGCCCGATGAAAAACATGTATTTGTTTACCAATCGGCAAGGCTTGAATGCCATGTCGATCAAACTGTCCGGGCTTGCCGCCAAGTTCCGCAATGCCAGTGCCAAGATCGTTGAAGACGATGCGCTGGTCGATCGTGCAGTGAATAGCATGTTGGTTACGCTGAAAGGCGCGCCAACTGTGCATTGAGTGGATGATTCTACGTTAGGGAGGCGCTGATTTATTCGGCGAGCGGGATGAAGTGCAAGGGGCCCGGCGCGTAGAGCTCTGCATGGCCATTCCACTAGGCGGCAAGCCGCCAAGTGGCTGGTCAAGCGAGACATATCATGAAGATAGGCGAGCTTTCGAGCACCGCGCGCGCAACCGAGCTTGGCAAGCGAAGCTTGCCTGGCGAATTGCCTGCCTTTGGTACGTAGCGATTCGCCCGCGCAGCCAATAAATCAGCATTTCCTTGGACGACGGCCCTCTTGCAGGGCCGTTTTGTTTGCATACGTGTCAGGTTCGGCTAGCTTGAGATCTGGACCGATGACGGAAGGGTGATATATGACCTACAGCCAGCCCGCAGCACACTGGGAGGATCCGCTGCGCCTTGAGCTGCAGCTTTCGGACGAAGAGGTTGCCATCCGGGATAGTGCTGCACGTTACTGTCAGCAGCAATTACAGCCACGTATCCTGCAAGCAAACAGGAATGAGCAGTTTGATCCTGCAATCATGCGCGAAATGGGGGCGCTGGGTTTTCTTGGCGGAACGGTCGATGGCTATGCTTGCCCTGGGCTGAGTCATGTCGCATATGGCTTGCTGGCAAGGGAGATTGAGCGCGTAGACAGCGGTTATCGGTCTGCGATGAGCGTGCAGAGCTCGCTGGTGATGTATCCGATTCATGCGTTCGGTAGTGAGCAGCAGCGGCAGGATTATTTGCCCAAACTGGCCAGCGGCGAGTGGATCGGTTGCTTTGGCCTGACCGAACCGGATCATGGTTCCGATCCGGCCGGCATGCGCTGCAGGGCAAGAAAAGTCGATGGCGGTTATTGCCTGAGCGGCGCCAAGATGTGGATCACCAATGCGCCGATTGCCGATCTTTTGCTGGTATGGGCCAAGGACGATAGCGGGCAGATTGGCGGTTTTTTGTTGCAGCGTGGAATGTCCGGTCTGAGTACGCCGCGCATCGACGGGAAATTCAGCCTGCGCGCGTCGATTACCGGCGAAATTGTCATGGATGGCGTTTTTGTTCCGGAAGCCAACCGACTTCCAGCTGCGGCAGGGCTCAAGGCCCCGTTTGCCTGCCTGAACAAGGCACGCTACGGCATCGCATGGGGCGCGCTGGGTGCGGCGGAATTCTGCTGGCTTGCGGCCCGCCGCTATGTGCTGGAGCGACAGCAGTTTGGCCGGCCGCTGGCTGCGAACCAGTTGATCCAATTGAAGCTGGCGGACATGCAGACCGAGATCGCTCTGGGATTGCAAGCCGTCCTGCGCGTAGGGCGTCTATTGGATGAATCGCAGGCGACGCCGGAGATGGTTTCGCTGATCAAGCGCAATTCCTGCGGCAAAGCGCTGGAGATTGCCCGCAAGGCGCGCGATATGCACGGCGGCAATGGTATTGCCGACGAATACCATGTCATCCGCCACATGAACAACCTGGAAGCGGTGAATACCTATGAAGGTACTCACGATATTCATGCGCTGATTCTGGGTAAGGCGCAGACCGGCATTCAGGCGTTTTTCTGAGTATCGCTTCGCTTGGTCCGTTGAGCCGGTGTGGCAATTAGGCTAAAATGCGCAATTCGGATCAGCATGTAGCCTCATGACAAAATATATCTTTGTTACCGGCGGCGTTGTCTCCTCATTGGGGAAAGGCATCGCCGCCGCGTCACTTGCGGCGATCCTCGAATCGCGCGGCCTCAAAGTCACCATGATGAAACTGGACCCGTACATCAACGTGGATCCGGGTACCATGAGCCCTATGCAGCACGGTGAAGTATTCGTTACCGAAGACGGTGCGGAAACCGATCTGGATCTGGGGCATTACGAGCGTTTCATCCATTCCAAGATGTCAAAGCGCAACAACTTCACCACCGGCCAGATTTACGAGTCGGTGATCAAGAAGGAGCGGCGCGGCGATTATCTCGGGAAGACCGTGCAGGTAATTCCGCATATCACCGACGAGATTCGCCATTTCATCGGCCTTGGTGCTGGCGACGCGGATGTTGCGGTGGTTGAGGTTGGCGGCACAGTCGGCGATATCGAGTCGTTGCCGTTCCTCGAAGCGATTCGCCAGATGGGCGTACTGCGTGGCAAGGAAAACACCTGCTTCGTGCACCTGTCGTATGTGCCGTATATCGCCGCCGCCGGTGAAATCAAGACCAAGCCCACCCAGCATTCGGTAAAAGAGTTGCGTGAAATCGGCATTCAGCCGGATGTGTTGATCTGCCGTGCCGACCGCATGGTGCCGGACGATGAACGCAGCAAGATTGCGTTGTTCACCAATGTGTCGGAAAAAGCCGTTATTTCCTGCCCCGATGCCAGCTCGATCTACAAGATTCCGCGTGTGCTGTCGGATCAGCATATCGACGACATCATCTGCAGGCAGCTGCAATTGAATCTGCCGCCGGCCGATCTGGCCATGTGGGACAAGATTGTCGATGCACTCGACAATCCGGAACGCCAGGTCAACATCGCCATGGTCGGTAAATATGTCGATCTGACCGAATCGTACAAATCCCTGATCGAAGCCTTGGTGCATGCCGGGATCCATACCCGCAGCAAGGTCAACATTCACTACATCGATTCCGAAGCGCTGGAAACCGAAGGGCTGGATGCGATTCAGAACATGGATGCGATTCTGGTACCCGGTGGTTTCGGTCGCCGTGGTGTGGAAGGCAAGATCAAGGCGATCCGTTATGCGCGTGAAAACAATGTACCGTATCTGGGCATTTGCCTCGGCATGCAGCTGGCACTGATCGAATATGCACGCGATGTTGCCGGTATGGGCGACGCCAACAGCACCGAATTCGACAAGGAAACCTCGCATCCGGTGGTGGCATTGATCGATGAATGGGTCAACCACGACGGCAAGATCGAAAAGCGCGACGAAAATTCCAACAAGGGCGGCACCATGCGCCTGGGTAGCCAGGAATGCAAGCTCGAAGCCGGTAGCCTTGCTGCGACGGTATATGGTGCGACCAATATCATCGAGCGCCATCGCCATCGCTACGAGGTCAATAATTACTATCTGCCGCGCCTGCAGGAAGCCGGGCTGAAAGTCAGCGGTCGTTCGATTGGCGCCGAGGCGCTGTGCGAAACCGTTGAATTGCCGAATCATCGCTGGTTCTTTGGCTGTCAGTTCCATCCGGAATTCACCTCCACGCCGCGTGATGGCCATCCGCTGTTCAAGGCCTATATCGAAGCGGCAATTGCCAATGCCAAAGAGAAAGGGCGCTGCTGATGCAACTGTGTGGTTTTGAAGCCGGAATCGACAAACCGCTGTTTCTGATTGCCGGCCCGTGCGTGATCGAATCCGAACAGTTGGCGCTGGATACCGCCGGCCAGTTGCAGGAAATCTGCAGCGAACTGGGTATCCCGTTCATTTACAAATCCTCGTTCGACAAAGCCAATCGCAGTTCCGGCAAGTCGTTCCGGGGTGTGGGACTCGACGAAGGTCTGCGTATTCTGGCCGAAGTCAAACGCCAGATCGGCGTGCCGGTGTTGACCGATATTCATGAGGTCGACGAGATCGCGCCGGCCGCCGCCGTGGTCGATGTGCTGCAGACGCCGGCATTCCTGTGCCGGCAAACCGATTTCATTCATGCCGTTGCCGCATCCGGTAAGCCGGTCAATATCAAGAAGGGACAATTCCTCGCGCCCGGCGACATGAAAAATGTCGTCGATAAGGCTCGGGAAGCCAATAACGGCGCCGACACCATCATGGTGTGCGAACGTGGCGTCAGCTTTGGCTACAACAATCTGGTATCGGATATGCGCAGCCTGGCCATCATGCGTGAAACCGGCTGTCCGGTCGTGTTTGATGCGACTCACTCGGTGCAGTTGCCGGGCGGGCAGGGGACTGCCTCCGGCGGCCAGCGCGAATTTGTGCCGGTGCTGGCACGCGCTGCAGTAGCGGTCGGTGTCGCCGGTTTGTTCATGGAGACGCACCCGGAGCCGGAAAAGGCGCTGTCGGATGGCCCGAATGCGTGGCCGTTGCCGAAAATGAAAGCGTTGCTGGCGACGCTGAAGCAGATTGACGATCTGGTCAAATCGGCTGGTCTGATCGAATTGCAGTGATGCCGCAGACAGCGTCCGGAATAATAATATTCAATCAATTAACCGCAATTTTTTGAGGGTTTAGGTCATGAGTTCGATTGTTGATGTAGTTGCTCGCGAGGTACTGGATTCGCGCGGAAATCCGACGGTAGAAGCCGATGTATTGCTGGAATCCGGTGTCATGGGCCGCGCGGCTGTTCCGTCCGGCGCATCTACCGGTGAAAAGGAAGCGGTTGAGCTGCGCGATGGCGACAAAGCGCGCTATCTGGGCAAGGGCGTGCTGCAAGCCGTCGAGAACGTCAACACCGAAATCTGCGAAGCCATCATTGGTCTGGATGCCGCTGAACAAGCTTTCATCGACCGCACCCTGATCGAACTGGACGGCACCGACAACAAGAGCCGCCTGGGTGCCAATGCCATTCTGGCGGTCTCGGTTGCCGTGGCCAAGGCTGCAGCCGAAGAGGCCGGTCTGCCGCTGTATCGCTATCTGGGTGGTGCAGGCCCGATGAGCCTGCCGGTGCCGATGATGAACGTAATCAACGGTGGCGCACACGCCAACAACAGCCTGGATATCCAGGAATTCATGATCATGCCGGTTGGCGCCAAGACTTTCCGCGACGCGCTGCGTTGTGGCGCGGAGATCTTCCATCACCTGAAAAAAATCTGCGATGCCAAGGGTTACTCGACTACCGTGGGTGACGAAGGTGGTTTTGCACCCAATCTGAAAACCAACGAAGAAGCGCTGGCGCTGATCTCGGAAGCCGTTCTGGCAGCGGGTTACACGCCGGGTGATGACGTGATGTTTGCGCTGGATTGTGCCAGCTCGGAATTCTACAAAGACGGTCACTACGTGCTGGAAGGTGAGGGCGGCCTGAAGCTGACTTCGGCACAGTTTGCCGACTACCTGGAAACCCTGGTCAACAAATATCCGATCATCTCCATCGAAGACGGTATGTCCGAACATGACTGGAATGGCTGGAAACTGCTGACCGACAAACTGGGCAAGCGCGTACAGCTGGTGGGTGACGACGTATTCGTGACCAACCCGAAAATTCTGGCCGAAGGTATTCAGGCCGGCATCTGCAATTCGCTGCTGGTGAAGATCAACCAGATCGGCACCCTGACCGAAACACTGCAGGCGGTTGATTTGGCCAAGCGCAACATGTATACATCGGTGATGAGCCATCGTTCGGGTGAAACCGAAGACAGCACCATCGCCGATCTGGCGGTTGCCACCAACTGCATGCAGATCAAGACCGGTTCGCTGTCGCGTTCCGATCGCATGGCCAAGTACAATCAGCTGCTGCGCATTGAGGAAGAATTGGGCGATGCCGCTTATTATCCGGGACGTGGCGCGTTCTACCACCTGAAATAAGCCTGATTTCTGCGGACAAAAAACGGGCGGGAAACCGCCCGTATTCACATTTATTTATCGCCAAATGCGCATTCTAACGCTGGTACTGGTTTTATTGATCGCTGTCATTCAGTACCCACTGTGGGTGGGTAAGGGCAGCTGGTTGAGTGTCTGGAAAATCGACTCCGAGCTGGCCACGCAGCAGCAGGCCAACCAGCAGCTGGTAGCGCGCAATGCTTCGCTGTCTGCCGAGGTTCGCGACCTGAAAAACGGCTACGACGCGATTGAAGAACGGGCACGCAACGAACTGGGCATGATCAAGCAGGACGAAGTATTCTTCCAGATACTCGATCACCCGACCCAGCGTTCATCTCTGGCGGTTGCCGCACAGGCGCAAGCAACTGCTGCAAAAACGGATTCCGCTACGGCGCCGGCAATTCCCGCCGCCGTTACGCCTGTCGCTCACTGAAGCCAATCAATCGGGCGTTGCAAACGCCCGCATCCCATATACAATTTTCTATGGACGCCTGAAAAGGCGATCGATTCATCGCATTTGCCGATTGTCGTGGTTCATGGAAAAACCAAATAATCCTTCACTCATCGCACGGGAAACGCTGAAACAGCTGGCACTGAAGAAAATGGTGCCGAGCCCGGAAAACTATCGGCGTATTTACGACGAAATCGCCGGCATCAAGGATTCGACGCCGGAAGCGCAGCTGGTGGAAAAATTGCTGAAGCCGGTGCGGGGTATGGCTGGCGACAGCCCGACCAGGCTGCGTGTGGTAAAACAACTGGAAGAAGCAGCCGATGCGCGCAAATGGGATGAGTTCGTACGCCTGTTTGACGAGCCGTTCCGTCTGTCGTTATCGGACAAGCAGTTTGACCGGCCGTGGCCGGATCTGATCCGGGACCTGTTGCGCCAGTGGGAGGTACGCCAGCGCGGCATGACGTCCGGAATGAAAAAAGAGGCGCTGGAGCGGGTTCTGATCAATTTTGGCGCCGATGTGGGCCAGTTGAACGAAAAGCTGGCAGCGATGCTGCGTTCCTGGGGGGAATCGCCTGCGCCGGAAGCGGGAGTCGAAACCAGCGAAACCGCCGATACCGAGCCGCTGGAACAGGGCAGTGTGACGGAGATGCGCAGCGGTGTGGCACCGTTGCTCCGCCCACCTGAAACCAACCCGGTTGACGCGGCGATCTGGAGGGAATGGCTGGAATTGGTGGGGCGCATTCTGCAAAGCGGCATTATTGAACGGCTGCAGCACTTGCCGGAATTGCGGGAAGATGCCCAAGCCCTGCTGGTGACTGCGCGTCAGGTGGGGGACGAAAAGTCGCTCAAGTATTTTGCCGCCCAGGTAAAAAAATTCTGCCTGCGACTGGAGCTGCAGAATGATACCGAGAGCCGTCTGGTCGATGGATTGGTTCATTTGCTCAGCCTGTTTGTCGACAATATCGCCGAACTGGTGCTCGACGACGAGTGGCTGCAGGGGCAGGTTGCCGTGGTGAAGGGGCTGATCGAGAAGCCGATGAACGTGCGGCAGATCTATGCTGCCGAAATGAGTTTCAAGGAAGTTGTCTATAAACAGGGCGCGCTGAAACAGACGCTTAACGATGCCAGGCAGACATTCAAGGATTTGATCGAGACCTTCGTGTCACGTCTCGGGGCAATGTCAACCACTACTGGCGGCTATCACGACAAGATTCAGCAATATGTCGAGGCGATCCGGAGTACTGACGACATGACCATGTTGCAGACCATTCTGGCCGATCTGATGAACGATACCCGCAATGTTCAGTTGGACATGCTGCGTTCACGTGATGATTTGTTGCGCTCCAAGCAGGATGCCGAAGCCGCCGAGCAGCGTATTCTGACGCTGGAAAAGCAGCTTGAAGCCGCCAGTGAAAAGGTCAGGGAAGATCACCTGACCGGTGCATTGAATCGCCGCGGCCTGGATACTGCTTTCATCGCCGAAGTGGCTCGTGCAGGCCGGGAGCAGCGGCCGCTTTCGGTCGGTATTCTCGACATCGACAATTTCAAGCAGCTGAACGACAAACTGGGCCACGCTGCCGGTGACGGTGCGTTGATTCATCTGGTGCAGGTTGTCCGGGATACTTTGCGCCCGACCGATGTCATTGCCCGCTATGGCGGTGAGGAGTTTGTGGTGCTGCTGGTCAATACCAGGCTGGAAGAAGGTGTTGCGGTGATGACCCGGTTGCAGCGTGAACTGACCAAACGCTTTTTCCTGCACAATAATCACAAGATACTCATCACTTTCAGCGCTGGCGTAACCGAGTTCCAGCCGGACGACAATCAGGATTCAGTGATCGGCCGTGCCGACGATGCCATGTATCAGGCAAAGAAAACCGGCAAGAACAAGGTGGTGGCCGTTTAGGCGTTGCAGTTCCGACCTGCTGATCCTGTGCAGGCTTTCCTTCCGCCATTAGAGATCGCATTTCCGCATGAAGTCGCGCCTCGGATTCAGCAAAAAACTGCTGCTACTGCTGATGCTGGCAGCTGCAGCGCTGCTGGCCGGATTGACTTCTGTCGTACGTTTGTCGAGCGAAAGCGGTAATCGCCTGTTGATGGCTGAGCTACGCCAGGTGATGAACAGCGACCTGCGTTCGCTGGCGATGCAACTGGCGACCGGCAACAGCGAGCGGCTGGATGAGCGCTTTGCTCGCGCCCAGTCAATTGCCGAGGACGGCAGTCGCATTCTGTCGAATCATCTGCAACATGGCGGGCAACTGAATGATGTCGGCGCCGATCTGATGGCGCACCTGCTGCGCCGGGACGACCTTGTCCAGTCTGCGTATTTCTGCGACATCGGGGCTGGCCAGTGTAGCGAATGGCTACCGGAGCAGATCAGGGCTCAGCCCGGAAATCTGAATGCGCATTTCTACGCAGTGCGGCATTTGCTGCCGCAGTTGCGCCAACCGGGTGATAGTCGCTGGAGTGAAGTTCATCGCCTGCCATTTGCCGCTAATGTCTGGGGGATCCAGGTGCTGGCCCCGGTCTTTGACAATACAACCTTGCGTGGCTTCGTCGGCGTCAGTATCGCGCTGGCGCGCCTGAACACGTTGCTGGAACGTCAGAATAGCGTCAGCGGGGCATTCATGGCGCTGGTGGATAGCCGGCAGCGCCTGATCGCGGGCAGTCAGACGGCTTTGTTGCACTGGAACAACGCGCCGCTGGCAATCGACAAGGTGATGTCGCCGTCGGGTAATCCGGCATTCCTGACGGCGTTGAAGGAGTCCAGCGTGGATGCCGGTGGCACTTACTCTTGCGAAATCGGGGGAAGCAGCCGGATGCTGGCGCGCAAGATTATGCCGCGCATGGGGTGGTCGATGCTGGTGGCGATACCGGCACAGCAGGTTACCCGGGCGCTGGAGCGCATGGACGATGCTGCGCAGTCGGTACAGCAGAAAGTCGAAAAGGCGCTGCTGTTGGCCGGCATCGGCATGCTGATCCTGGCAGGGGTGTTCTGCCACCTGCTGCTGCGCTGGCTGATGCGGCCGATTCGGCATCTGACCCGATTGGCCGGGGACTTGGCTGGCGGCAGTTACGAGCAGCGCCTCAGCTTGCCGGACGACAAGGAATTCCGCCCGCTGGTCCAGGCGTTCAATGGCATGGCAGAGACGTTGCAGAATACGTTTCGCGACCTGACTGGTGCCAATCGGCAGCAATATGAAATCAACCAGCAACTGCAGCAGAATCTGCAGGAGTCGAATCGGCTCAATCAGTCATTGCAGCATGAAATAGTGTTGCGCGAGCAGGCTGAGCGGGCGTTGTCACAAAGCGAGCTGCGGTTGCAATCGATTCTGTCGCATTCGCCCGAGCCGATTTTCGTCAAAGACGTACTCGGACAGTATCTGATCGTAAATCCGGCGTTTGAAGAGCTTGCCGGCAAACCCGCCGACGAAATCATTGGCAAGGCCGATCTGGATATCTTCTCGCCAACGGTGGCGACGCTGCTGCAGCGCCATGATGCGCAGGTGATTGCTGAACGGCACGGGATGGAGTTCGAAGAAAATTTCGGCTTGATGAACCGGCCGAAAATCTATCTCAGCAGCCGATTCCTGATGTTCGATGCAATGCAGCGGCCGTATGCACTCGGTTGTATTGCCATCGACATCACTCAGCGCAAGCAGGCAGAGGCCGAACTGCGCCAGACCAAGGATCATCTGGACCAGCTGGTCGAGGCAAGGACGGCAACGCTACGCCAGATGAACAGCAATCTGGCACTGGAAATCGAAGAGCGGCACCAGGCACTGGAGAAGCTGAAAGAGTCGGAAGCGCGTTACCAGATGCTGCTCGATAACGCGTCCGACGGTGTGGCAATCATTCGCGGCGGCGAACTGTTTTATGCCAACCCGGCGCTGGTGCGCCTGCTCGGCGCCGACAAGCCGGAACAGGTGGTATGGCGACCGTTCATCGATTTCATTGCGCCGGATCAGCGCGACGCCGTCAGCGAACGCTACCGTAAACGGGTTGCCGGTGAACCGGTCGAGGCGGTGTACGACTCCCGGCTGCGCAACATCAGCGGGGAGGATGTCGATGTCGAGATTTCCGCGGCGCTGGTCAGCTATCACGGCGTGACGGTAGTCATTGCGGTGATCCGTGACAGCCGTGCACGCAAACAGGCCGAGCGGGAATTGCAGCGGGTGAATGAAGAGCTGTTGCGGCTATCCACGACCGATGCATTGACCGGCCTGTATAACCGGCGCTACCTGATGGATACCATGGCCGCCGAGTTTGCGCGCGCCAAGCGTTATTGGAGTTCGTTGAGCATCATGATGCTGGATGTCGACCATTTCAAACAGATCAACGACCGGTATGGTCATCAGGTCGGAGATCAGATGCTGGAGCACCTGGCGGGGCTGTTGCGCGAACGCACGCGTGGCAGCGATATTGCCGCGCGCTATGGTGGCGAGGAACTTACGGTATTGCTGCCGCAGACCGGCTTGGCACAGGCGCGATCGGTGGCCGAGACGCTACGCGCAATCGTTGCGTCGCGGCCGCTGGTGACTGCTGCCGGCGAGCAGATTGCGGTTACCGTCAGTATCGGCATTGCCTGTTTTCCGGATACTCCGGTCGATCATGTCGAACGCCTGCTGCATTACGCTGACAGTGCGCTGTACCAGGCCAAGGAAAGTGGCCGCAATCGGGTCGTCTGTGCGAATCCGGGCCGGGATGAGGACAATCAGCCCCGGCCGTGACTGCTTTGCTACGGTGCGTCAGAACACTTTGCGTTCCAGCTTGGCACGATGCAGGATGGTGCTGGATATTTCTTCGATCGATTTGGCTGTGGTATCCAGATAGTGCAGCCCTTCGCGCCGGAATATGGCCTCCACTTCGGCGGTCTCGAAGCGGCAATTGTCGATCGACGCATATTTGCTGTCCGGTTTGCGTTGCGAGCGGATGGCTGCCAGCCGGTCGGGGCTGATGGTCAGGCCGAACAGCTTGTGGCGATACGGTGCCAGCGCCTGCGGCAGCTTGATTTCACCCAGATCTTCCGGAATCAGCGGGTAATTCGCCGCCTTGATCCCGTATTGCAGCGCCATGTACAGACAGGTCGGCGTTTTACCGCTGCGCGATACTCCCACCAGTACGATATCCGCCTTGTCCAGATCGCGCGGCTTGACACCGTCATCGTGGGCAAGGGCATAGTTGATTGCCTCGATACGCGCATTGTATTCACTGAAATTGGCGACCCCGTGGGTCTTGCCAATGGTGTGCGACGACTTGCGGTTCAGTTCCTGTTCCAGCGGCGCGATGAAGGCTTCGAAAAAATCCAGATTCAGCGCGCAATCCACCTTCAAGGCGTTGCGCAGCTCATCGTCGATCAGCGTGCTGAATACTACTGGCCGCTCGGCATCGCGTTCTGCCGCTTCGAGCACTTGCTGCACTACCTGTTGGACTTTTTCCACCGAATCGATGAACGGCAGCGTGATACGGCGGAAATCCTGCCCGTCGAACTGGGTCAGCAGGCTGTGCGACAGCATTTCGGCGGTGATGCCGGTTCGGTCGGAAACAATGAATACGGTGCGGCGGTTGGGCATGACAGATCCTTGTGCGGGCCAGATTCGAATTTGGCTCAAGCATAGTCGATGCCGGGCGCTTCGTGTTGCGCCAGTGTTGACCGGACTAAAAAACTGCCGATCGGCATGCCCGGCTAGTGCCAATCCGGCAATAAAACCGGTAAAATCCGGCCTTTACGACTTTTATCCTGACAGGAATGTTTGAGATGGCAGAGAATTACGTCACTTGGTTCGAAAAACTGCGCATGACCGACGTCGAGAAAGTAGGCGGCAAGAACGCTTCGCTCGGCGAAATGATCAGCCAGTTGGCCAGTTCCGGCGTGCGAGTCCCTGGCGGCTTTGCGACTACCGCAGAGGCTTACCGTGACTTCTTGCAGCACGAAGGCCTGGCTCAGCGCATCGAAGACGCGCTGAAGACGCTGAACATCGATGACGTAGCGACTCTTGCCAAGGTCGGCGCGCAGATCCGCCAGTGGATCGTCGACACACCATTCCCGGCCAAGCTGGAGCACGACGTGGCCGAAGCCTACCGGAAAATGGTGGCAGACTCGGGTGCGGAAATTTCCGTCGCCGTGCGTTCCTCGGCAACTGCGGAAGATTTGCCGGATGCGTCGTTCGCCGGCCAACAGGAAACCTTCCTCAATATTCACGGCCTGGAAAACGTCAAGACAGCGATCAAGCACGTATTCGCTTCGCTGTACAACGATCGCGCCATTGCCTATCGCGTGCACAAGGGCTTTACCCACAGCGAAGTGGCGCTGTCGGCAGGCATCCAGCGTATGGTGCGTTCCGACTCCGGCGCTTCGGGCGTAATGTTCACCATCGATACCGAATCCGGTTTCAACGACGTAGTATTCATCACTGCATCGTACGGCCTGGGCGAAACCGTGGTGCAGGGTGCGGTCAACCCGGATGAATTCTACGTGCACAAACCGACTCTGGCTGCCGGTCGCCCGGCAGTGCTGCGCCGCAATCGCGGTTCGAAGCTGATCAAGATGGTGTTCACCGAAGCCCGCGAAGCCGGTCGTTCGGTCAAGACTATCGATGTGCCGTTTGCCGACCAGCGCGTGTATTCGATCAGCGATGCCGAAGTCGAGGAGCTGGCCAAGTATGCACTGATCATCGAGCAGCACTATCAGCGCCCGATGGACATCGAATGGGGCCGCGATGGTGTCGATGGCAAGATCTACATCCTGCAGGCACGCCCGGAAACCGTCAAATCGCAGGAATCGCGGGTCGAAACCCTGCGTCGCTACCGCCTCAACAACAAATCCGAGATTCTGGCCTCGGGCCGTGCAATTGGCCAGAAGGTCGGCCAGGGTGTGGTACGCATGATTACCGATGTATCGCAGATGGATCGTGTGAAAGAGGGTGACGTACTGGTCACCGACATGACCGACCCGGATTGGGAGCCGGTAATGAAGCGCGCTGCGGCGATCGTTACCAATCGTGGCGGCCGGACCTGCCACGCAGCGATCATCGCGCGTGAGCTGGGCATTCCGGCCGTGGTTGGCTGCGGCGATGCAACCGATGCGCTGGAAGACGGCATGGAAGTGACCGTCTCCTGTGCCGAGGGCGATACCGGCAATATCTACAAGGGCCTGCTGGACGTCGAGATTATCGATCTGGCTCTGGACAAGATGCCGGAATCGCCGGTCAAGCTGATGATGAACGTCGGTAACCCGGAACTGGCATTCGACTTCGCCCATTTGCCGAACGAAGGCGTAGGTCTGGCGCGTCTGGAGTTCATCATCAATCGCATGATCGGCATCCACCCGAAAGCGTTGCTGGCTTACCCGAACATTCCCGACGAAGTACGCGAGCAGATCGACGAGCGCATTGGCGGCTATACCAGCCCGGTGGATTTTTACATCGAGCGTCTGGTAGAGGGTATTGCCACCATCGGTGCAGCATTCGCACCGAAGAAGGTTATCGTGCGCATGTCCGACTTCAAGTCCAACGAGTACTCCAACCTGATCGGTGGCAGCTTGTTCGAGCCGCATGAAGAAAATCCGATGATCGGCTTCCGTGGTGCATCGCGTTATATCAGCGAATCGTTCCGCGATTGCTTCGAACTGGAATGCCGTGCATTGAAAAAAGTGCGCAATATCATGGGGCTGACCAATGTCGAGGTAATGATTCCGTTCGTCCGTACCCTGGACGAGGCGCGCAAGGTGGTCGATCTGCTCGCTGCCAACGGCCTGCGTCGTGGTGAAAACGGCCTGCGCCTGATCATGATGTGCGAAATCCCGTCGAACGCAATCCTGGCCGAGCAGTTCCTCGAATATTTCGACGGCTTTTCGATTGGCTCGAACGATATGACTCAGCTGACACTGGCGCTGGACCGCGATTCCGGCGGTCCGATCGCCAGTCTGTTCGACGAGCGCAACGATGCGGTCAAGGCAATGTTGTCGATGGCGATCAAGGCTTGCCGCAAGCAAGGCAAATACATCGGTATCTGCGGCCAGGGGCCGTCGGATCATCCGGATCTGGCCAAGTGGCTGGTGGAAGAGGGGATCGAAACCGTATCGTTGAACCCCGATACGGTGGTTGAAACCTGGATTTACCTGGCCAAGGAATTGAAACGCTGATCCTCCAGCGCGATACGAAACAGGAAACGCCATGTTGCCATGGCGTTTTTTTATTGCCTTGAGTTGCGCCGATAGTTCAGCGTGGTGTGTCGATCAGATCAATGTCAAAGCTTATCGATGCACCTTCGTCCGGCCCTTTGTGTGTCGATAGCGGCTTGGCCGTTACTTCGTCTTCTTCCTGGTTTTGTCCGTGGCTTACCAGCCAGTGCAGGTTGGTCGGTGAGTCGGCATTCAGCATGGCTTCGTCGAGCGTGATCTTGCCGTCTTTGTACAGCTTGTACAGCGATTGCTCGAAGGTTTGCGATTCCTTCGACAGAGAATTCTCCATCGCCTCCTTGATTTCGTTGACTTGACCGTTGCGGATCAGCTCGGCGATGCGATTGTTGTTGATCATTACCTCTACGGCGGGCAGCTGTTTGCCGTCTATACCGCGCACCAGCCGCTGCGAGATCACCGCGCGCAGACAGACCGACAGATCGAGCAGGAACGACGGCCGTGCCTCTTCGGGGAAGAAGCTGATTACACGGTTCATGGTGTGGTAGCTGTTATTGGCATGCAGCGTCGATACACACAAATGCCCGGATTGGGCGTAGGTGATCGCATGCTGCATCGTATCCTTGTCGCGGATTTCCCCGATCATCAATACGTCCGGTGCCTCGCGCATGGCATTTTTCAGCGCATCGTGATAGCTCAGCGTATCGACGCCGACTTCGCGCTGGTTGACGATGGACTTCTTGTGTTTGTACATGAATTCCAGCGGGTCTTCGATGGTCAGGATGTGCCCCGGCTTGGTCGCGTTGCGATGATCCAGCATTGCTGTCAGCGTCGACGATTTACCGCTGCCGGTGGCGCCGACAATCAGGATCAGTCCGCGTTTCAGCGTTGCCAGTTCCGACAGCATCGGCGGTACGCCGAGTTCTTCGAGCGACGGTGCGGTCAGGCGGATATAGCGGATCACCATTGCCACTGCACCGCGCTGGCGAAATACGTTGACGCGGAAGCTGCCGACGTCGCGCATCGGAAAACCGAAGTTCATCTCCAGCTCTTGCTCGAAACGGGCGATGCGATCTGCCGACATCAGGCTGTAAGCACATTGTTTGACTTGTTCCGGGTCGAGTATCTGCTGGTTGACCGCCATCAGCGTGCCCTGAATCTTGATCTGGATCGGTGCGCCAGCAGTAAAAAACAGGTCAGAGGCTTTTTTTTCCGCCATCAGGCGGAACAGCGGGGTTAGATCCATCGATAGCCTCCATGAATAAGATATGCCACTCCAATCTAGCACATGCACTGGCTTCTGCTAATCCAACTTGGCTTGCACACAGGTAAAGGGGGGATAAGAAAAAACCCGCCATGAGGCGGGTTTTGGGGCGTGCGATCTGTGCTTGCTTAGTTGGCTTTTGCCACTTCCTCGTCACGCAGTGCACGACGCAGGATCTTGCCGACGTTGGTTTTCGGCAGTTCGGCACGGAACTCGACATATTTCGGCACTTTGTAACCGGTGAGGTTTTTCTTGCAGTGTTCGATGACTTCCTTTTCGCTCAGGGCGCCATCTTTCTTGACCACGAAGACCTTGACCACTTCGCCCGATTTTTCGTCCGGGATGCCAATGCAGGCAACTTCCAGTACGCCCGCGTGCATGGCGACCACGTCTTCGATTTCGTTCGGATAGACGTTGAAGCCGGAAACCAGGATCATGTCCTTCTTGCGGTCTACCAGCTTGAAGAAGCCATCCGGAGTCACAATGGCCATATCGCCGGTAGCCAGCCAGCCATCGCCCTTCAGTACTTTGGCCGATTCGTCCGGACGCTGCCAGTAGCCCTTCATCACTTGCGGGCCGCGTACCCACAGTTCGCCCGGCTCGCCCATCGGCACTTCGTTGCCGGCTTCATCGCGCACCGAGCATTCGGTGGACGGAACCGGCAGGCCGATTGCACCGTTGTACTCTTTCAGGTCCATCGGGTTGATACACGCTGCTGGCGAGGTCTCGGTCAGACCGTAGGCTTCGATCAGCGGTACGCCGGTAACCTGCTTCCATTTTTCCGCTACCGCGCGTTGTACTGCCATGCCGCCACCCAGCACCATTTTCCAGGTACTGAAATCGATTTTGCCGAAATCGGCGTTGTTCAGCAGTGCATTGAACAGTGTGTTCACGCCGGTCATGCAGGTCACCGGATATTTCTGCAGTTCCTTGACGAAGCCCGGAATGTCGCGCGGGTTGGTGATCAGGATGTTGAGGCCGCCGATTTCAGTGAATACCATGCAGTTCGCGGTCAACGAGAAGATATGGTACAGCGGCAGGGCGGTGATGATGATTTCCTGCCCTTCGCGCACTACCGGTTTCAGCCATGCATGCGCCTGCATCATGTTGGCGATGATATTGCGGTTGGTCAGCATTGCACCCTTGGATACACCGGTGGTACCGCCAGTGTATTGCAGGAAGGCAATATCTTCGTGGCCGATCTGTACCGGGTTCATCTTCAGGCGGCTGCCCTGGGTCAGTGTGTCGTTGAAGCGTACGGTGCTCTGGATCGACCAGGCCGGCACCATTTTCTTCACGTGCTTGACCACCATATTGACGATCAGCGATTTGGGGAAGCCGAGCATGTCGCCGATCTGGGTGGTGATCACGGTCTTGATCGGCGTGTTTTTCAGCACATCCTGCAGCGTGATGGCGAAGTTCTCCAGAATCACGATTGCCGCTGCACCGGAGTCCTTGAGCTGGTGTTCCAGTTCACGCGGGGTATAGAGCGGATTGACGTTAACCACGGTCAGCCCGGCGCGCAGAATGCCGAATACCGCAATTGGATATTGCAGCAGATTCGGCATCATCACCGCAACGCGGTCGCCTTTTTTCAGGCCGAGCTTGTTTTGCAGGTAAGCGGCAAAATCACGCGTCAGCTTGTCCAGCTCACGGTAGGTGATGATCTTGTCCATGCAGGCAAATGCCGGACGATCGGCATATTTGCCGACGCTTTTCTCGAAAACTTCCGCAACCGATTTGTACTCGTTGACATTGACTTCGGCTGGAACGCCTGGCTGGTAATTTTTTAACCAGATTTTTTCCATGTTTGTACTTCTCCCAAAAACCTGTGCGTGTAATTGACTGCTATCGAACCAATGATAACAGTTCGGATGGTATATGCCAATGGAATGGATTGGCCTGGGTTCTGCATTGGAGGGTGCCTTTGACGTGCGGTTTGGTTTTTGTTGGTGCACGCGGCTAAACGGTAATTTACTCGAAATGGCGCAGAACGCAAATATTTGCCGGGAAAAAGCCATTACATATCCACGTCTTCCCAAGTGACAGGAATTGCTCGCCGGATAGCGTGGGCACCGCATCTGTGTTGTATCTTGAGGTTCGCTTTTCATTGCTACTCTGGTACAATCGCAGAATTTGATTGGATGGGCTTCGGGCCCATTTTTTATTTTCGGGGCTGGATGCTGAATGGATTTGCGCAATTTGCTGGAATCGACACTCGCCGGGCTGGGTTACGAGTTGGTTGATCTGGAGCTGGCCCGTGGCGGCCTGATGCGCCTTTTCATCGACTCTCCGCAGGGCATTACGGTCGAGGACTGTGTCAAGGTAAGCAATCATCTGACGCGCCTGTTCATGGTCGAAAGTGTCGATTACGAGCGGCTGGAGGTTTCGTCGCCGGGCCTGGATCGTCCGCTGACACGTGAAGCCGACTTCAGCCGGTTTGCCGGGCAAACCGTCAAGCTCAAGCTGCGCCTGCCACAAGATGGCGCGCGCCGGATCGCCGGGGTGCTGAAAGGCCTGTCCGGTGACGTGGTGCAGGTGGAAGTCGATGGCGGCAAGCTGGTGGAAGTACCGCTTGCCAACCTGGACAAGGCGCGCCTCGATCCCAAGTTTTAAATTCGATTGTTCCGGCTCGGCCTGTGCCGGAATGGTCCAGAGTTTTTTAGTATCGACAAATCAGGAAATGACGGACGGCTGCCGATACTGCAGTCGCCGAATATTGGTGGAGGTTCATACACAAATGAGTCGCGAAATACTGCTGCTGGTTGATGCGCTGGCGCGTGAAAAAAACGTGGACAAGGATGTTGTCTTCGGGGCGCTGGAACTTGCGCTTGCCTCCGCGACCAAGAGGCGCTTCGGTCACGATGAGGTGGATGTGCGAGTGTCGATTGATCGCCACAGCGGCAATCATTCCAGCTTCCGGCGCTGGGAAGTGGTGGCGGACGACGACCATGAGTTTCCGAGCCGCCAGATCGCCATTACCGATGCCGATGAGCATGGTGAAAATCTGCAGATTGGCGACTTTGTCGAGGAAGAGCTGGAATCCATCGAATTCGGTCGTATCGGTGCACAGACTGCAAAGCAGGTGATCCTGCAGCGCATTCGCGACGCCGAGCGCGAACAGATTCTCAACGATTTTCTTGAGCGCAAGGAACACATGGTGTCCGGCGTCATCAAGCGGATCGAACGTGGCAACGCGATTATCGAATGCGGCAAGCTGGAAGCCCTGTTGCCGCGCGAGCACATGATCCCGAAAGAAAATCTGCGCGTCGGTGATCGTGTCAAGGCGTTCCTGTTGCGTATCGATCGCGGTGGCCGCGGCCCGCAGCTGATCCTGTCGCGCACGGCACGTGAGTTCCTGGTCAAGCTGTTCGAGGCGGAAGTTCCGGAAATCGAAGACCAGATGATCGAAATCAAAGCCGCGGCGCGCGACCCGGGTTTGCGTGCCAAGATTGCGGTCAAGTCCAACGACCCTCGCATCGATCCGCAGGGTACCTGTATCGGCATGCGCGGTTCGCGTGTGCAGGCGGTAACCACCGAACTCGGTGGTGAGCGCGTCGATATCATCCTCTGGTCGCATGAGCCGGCGCAGTTCGTCATCAACGCACTGGCGCCGGCGGAAGTTACCAGTATCGTCATCGACGAAGACTCGCACAGCATGGACGTGGTGGTAGACGAGGAGCAGTTGGCTCCGGCAATCGGCCGTGGCGGGCAGAATGTGCGTCTGGCATCGGAGCTGACCGGTTGGGTGATCAACATCATGACCGTCGACGAAGCCGAGAAGAAGCACGAAGCCGAATATGAGGAAGTCCGTGCCTTGTTCATGCGGACGCTGGACATCGATGAGGACGTGGCAACCGTTCTGGTGCAGGAAGGTTTCGGCACGCTGGAAGAAGTGGCTTATGTGCCGCTGGCGGAAATGCTCGAAATCGACGGTTTTGCGGAAGACACCGTCAACGAGCTGCGCAGCCGTGCTCGCAATGCGCTGCTGACGCAGGCAATCGCCAAGGAAGAGGAAAAGGAATCCGACGCCGAAGGCCTGCTGAGCGTCGAAGGTGTGGATGCAGACATGGCGCACGTGCTGGTGAACAAGGGGGTTGCTACCCGCGATGATCTGGCCGATCTGGCGGTGGACGATCTGGTCGATATGACCGGCATCGATGCCGAGCGTGCCAAGAAACTGATCATGGCCGCCCGCGCGCACTGGTTCAAAGAGTAAGCCGCTAGCTGAGAAAATTTTAGGAGTCAGAATGGGACAAACGAACGTTCAACAGTTTGCCGGTGAGCTTGGAGTACAGCCGGATCTTTTGCTGGAACAGTTACGTGCGGCCGGCGTTGAGAAAAAGGCTCCGTCCGATTTGTTGACGGAGCAGGACAAGACACGTTTGCTGGATTATTTGCGCAAGATGCATGGTGGGTCGGATCAGAAGCAGAAGATCACGCTGACACGCCGCGAAACCTCCGAGATTCGCAAATCCGACGCGACCGGCAAGGCACGCACTATCCAGGTCGAGGTGCGCAAGAAGCGTGTTTTCGTCAAACGCGATCCGAGCGAGACCCCTGCCGAGCAGGCCGCCGAGACGCCGGCTGTTGCTGTGGAAGCCGAAGTGCCGGCGGCTGCGGTCGCAGTTGTCGAGGCACCGGTAGTGGTGCCGGAGCCGGTGGTGGTTGCCGCTCCGGAGCCGGAGCCCATTCCTGCCGAGCCTGAAGTAATCGAGGAAATTCTCGAGCCGGATCCGGTGGTAACGACTCCGTCGGTACGCCCGTCGGTAATCGATGAAAAAGAGCGCGCATTGCGTGAGGCCGAAGCGCGCAAGCACAGCGAATTGCAGAAGCGTCAGGCGGAAGAAGTCCGCTTGAAGCAGCAGCGTGAGGCCGATCGTCGCGCATCCGCCGAGGCTGCAGCAGCGGCAGCCACTGCAGCAGCGGCCAAGGCGCAACAGCCTGCTGCGGCGGAAAAGCCGGCAGCCAAGCCGGGTGACAAACCCGGTGATCGTGGCGATGCCAAGAAAGGCGGTCGTGGCGACAATGCGCGCGATGACAGCGGTAACAAGAAGCGTCCTGGCGGCGGCCTGAAAACTCGCGGCGGCGATGCCGGCAGTGGCTGGCGCGCGGGTGGTAAAGGTAATCGCCACAAGGGCGGCGGCGATGCGCAGCACGCATTCCAGGCGCCGACCGAGCCGGTGGTCAAGGATGTGGTGATTCCGGAAACCATCACCGTGGCCGAACTGGCGCACAAGATGTCGGTCAAGGCCGCCGAAGTGATCAAGGTGCTGATGAAGATGGGCATGATGGTGACCATCAATCAGGTGCTGGATCAGGAAACGGCAATGATCGTCACCGAAGAGATGGGCCACAAGGCAGAAGCCGCCAAGGCGGACGATCCGGAAGCCTTCCTCGCCGATCATCAGGAGCTGGCTGTACTTGAAGAGACTCCACGCGCACCGGTCGTGACCGTGATGGGCCACGTCGACCACGGCAAGACCTCGCTACTGGATTACATCCGGCGCAGCCGCGTTGCCAGCGGTGAGGCCGGTGGCATTACTCAGCATATTGGCGCGTATCACGTGGAAACCGATCGCGGCATGATCACCTTCCTCGACACCCCGGGTCACGAGGCGTTCACCGCCATGCGTGCCCGCGGTGCGAAAGTGACCGACCTGGTGGTGCTGGTGGTGGCAGCCGATGACGGCGTAATGCCGCAAACCATTGAGGCGATTCACCATGCCAAGGCAGCCGGTGTGCCGATCGTGGTTGCCGTCAATAAAATCGATAAGCAGGACGCTAATCCGGAGCGCATCCGCCAGGAACTGGTGGCGCAGGAGGTGGTACCGGAAGATTGGGGTGGCGACGCCATGTTCGTGGATGTCTCGGCCAAGACCGGTAAAGGCGTTGACGATCTGCTGGAAGGCATCCTGCTGCAGGCCGAAGTACTGGAGTTGAAGGCGGCACCGCAGGCACCCGCCAAGGGGCTGGTGATCGAGGCGCGTCTCGACAAGGGGCGCGGTCCGGTGGCTACCGTGCTGGTACAGAACGGCACGCTGCGTCGCGGCGATGTGATTCTGGCCGGTGCTGCTTATGGCCGTGTACGGGCAATGCTGGACGAGAACGGCAAACCGATTGCCGAAGCCGGTCCGTCGATCCCGTGCGAAATCCAGGGCCTGGCCGATGTGCCGAATGCCGGCGAAGAAGTGCTGGTTCTGCACGATGAGAAAAAGGCGCGTGAAATTGCGCTGTTCCGTCAGGGCAAGTTCCGCGACACACTGCTGGCCAAGCGTCAGGCCGCCAAACTGGAAACCATGTTCCAGCAGATGGGCGAGGGCGAGGTGAAGAATCTGCCGCTGATCATCAAGGCCGACGTACAGGGTTCCTACGAAGCGCTGGCGCACAGCCTGCTGAAACTGTCGACCGACGAGGTGCGTGTCAACATCATTCACAGCGGCGTGGGTGCGATTACCGAATCCGACGTTAACCTGGCGATTGCCTCGAGTGCGGTGATGATCGGCTTCAATACCCGTGCCGATGCCGGTGCGCGCCGCCTGATCGATGCCAACAGTGTCGACGTGCGTTACTACAACATCATCTACCAGGCTGTGGATGAGGTGAAGGCTGCACTGTCGGGCATGCTGGCGCCGGAGCGCAAGGAACAGGTGACCGGCATGGTCGAAGTACGCCAGGTATTCACTGTGTCCAAGGTCGGCACCATTGCCGGCTGTCTGGTACTCGAAGGCGTGGTACGTCGCCACTCGCGGGTTCGCCTGTTGCGTAACAATGTGGTGATTCACGACGGCGAGCTGGATTCGCTGAAGCGCTTCAAGGATGACGTGAAAGAAGTCAAGGGTGGCTTTGAATGCGGCCTGTCGGTGCGCAACTTCAACGATATCCAGGAAAAGGACCAGCTGGAAGTCTACGAAATCGTGGAAGTGGCGCGGACACTGTAAATCATGGCCAAAGACTATTCCCGTTCCGATCGGGTCGGCCAGCAGATCCTGCGCGAATTGCCGGATATCATCCGGCATGAGCTGAAGGACCCGCGTATTGGCATGCTCACATTTACCGGTGTGGATGTGACGCGCGACTATTCGCACGCCAAGGTGTATTTCACCGTGCTCGGCAGCGAAGAGCAACGCCGGGAAACCCTGCAGACGCTGGCACATGCGGCCGGCTTCCTGCGGGTACAACTGGGTCATCGCATCAAGCTGCGCACCATGCCGCTGCTGCATTTTTTCTACGACGAATCGGTCGAGCGCGGCATGCATCTGTCGAAGCTGATCGATGCGGCGGTTGCCGATCACGCACCGGATGCGGATGGCTCCGCGGACGCTGAAGAATAATCAGTTGCAACAGCAGAAACGTATCAAGCGGCCGGTATCGGGGGTATTGCTGCTCGACAAGCCCACCGGCTTTTCCAGTAATGGAGCGCTGCAGAAGGTCAAGTGGCTGTTTCAGGCAGAAAAGGCCGGACACACCGGTAATCTCGATCCGCTTGCGACCGGGCTGTTGCCGATCTGTCTCGGTGAGGCGACCAAGTTTTCGCAGACCCTGCTGGATGCAGACAAGGCGTATCTCGCTACGGTCAAACTGGGGGTAACGACCAGTTCGGGCGACAGCGACGGGGAAGTACTCGAAACCTTGCCGGTCGATGTCAGCCGCGAACGCTTGGAGCAGGTGTTGTGCGGGCTGCAGGGAACGATCAGCCAGGTTCCGCCGATGTATTCGGCGCTGAAACACCAGGGCAAGGCGCTTTACGAGTACGCGCGACAGGGCATCGACATCGAGCGCGAGGCGCGGCAGGTGCAGATATTTACCGTTACCCTGCTTGATTTTCGCGGCGATGTTGTCGATATTGCGGTGGATTGTAGCAAGGGCACCTATATCCGCGTGCTGGCGGAAGAGATTGGTCGGCAGTTGCATTGCGGTGCGCACCTGATCGGTCTGCGCCGCACCCGTACTGCGGGCTTTCACTTGCATGACGCGGTGACGATCGATGCGCTGGAGGCGATGACACTGCAGCAGCGCGACCGCTTACTGCTGAGCCCCGATTGCCTGCTGCAGGGTTTGCCGGCGTTGCAGATTGACGATACCGCCGCGCATTACTGGTGCAACGGCAATCCGGTGTGGCGGACTCAATTGCCGCCGGCCGGCGAGTTTCGCGTTTACGACGGCGCCGACCGTTTTATCGGTCTTGGTTTTATCCAGCCGGACGGAAAGTTGGCACCGCGCAGAGTGGTCAAACCGGCACTGTCCGCTGGCAGCGAATGAATTCTGTCGATCCGATTGCATATCGGGTCGGCAATAATGAGCAGTTTGTTTGTACGTCAAGTCTGTCTTCGCCATCGACAACTTGAGCTAATACCTTGGCAAAAGGTACAATTAGCGTTTTTTCAGGATTTTGGAGATTTATTGATATGGCAATTACTACCGCCCAGAAAGCAGATATCGTTAAACAGTACGCACGTGGCGAAGCCGACACCGGTTCTCCGGAAGTTCAGGTTGCGCTGCTGACTGCTCGCATCAACGATCTGACCGGCCACTTCAAGAGCAATGCCAAAGACCATCACGGTCGTCGTGGCCTGCTGAGAATGGTTAGCCAGCGTCGCAGCCTGTTGAACTATCTGAAAGACAACGATCTGGATCGCTATCGCACTCTGATCGAACGTCTGGGCCTGCGCAAGTAATCAGCATCATCGGTTGCGGGTCCGGTGCTGTTGAGCATTTGGACCGTTCCGGCCCGCCACCATTCCATTTCGTTCTTTCGCGGCGCCAAGCCTGTTGCGGCGAAGCTCATTCCATTTCCCAAGCGAATGCGAAATCAAGTTATCTCTCTTGGTTCCCCTCTCCTTAATACGTATTCACGTCCGCTTCGGAAATGGAATAAGTCGCTCCCGGTTGTGCGTTGCATTCCCCGCAAAACATAGGAAAGGATCAACGTGAGTCTTACTCCGATCAAAAAAACATTCCCCTACGGCCAACATCAGGTCACTCTGGAAACCGGTGAAATCGCACGCCAGGCCAGCGGTGCCGTAATGGTGTCGATGGGCGATACCGTGGTACTGGTCTCCGTGGTTGGCGCCAAAAACGTCAAGCCGGGTCAGGATTTCTTCCCGCTGACGGTTGATTACATGGAGCGTACTTACGCTGCCGGCCGTATCCCGGGTGGTTTCTTTAAACGTGAAGGCCGTCCGTCGGAAAAAGAAATTCTGACTTCGCGCCTGATCGACCGTCCGCTGCGTCCGCTGTTCCCGGAAGGTTTCTACAACGAAGTACAAGTGGTTGCGACCGTGATGTCGGTGGATCCGGAAATTGATTCCGACATCCCGGCAATGCTGGGTGCATCCGCTGCGCTGGCAATTTCCGGTATCCCGTTTGACGGCCCGATTGGCGCCGCTCGCGTAGGTTACGCCGATGGTCAGTACATCCTCAATCCGACCAAGACCCAGCTGGAAACCACTCAACTGAATCTGGTGGTTGCCGGTACGCAGCAAGCGGTGCTGATGGTTGAATCGGAAGCTCAGGAACTGTCCGAAGCTGTGATGCTGGGTGCCGTGGTTTACGGCCACGAGCAGATGCAGAATGCCATCAACGCCATCAACGAACTGGCTGACGAAGTGAACCCGGTTCTGTGGGACTGGCAGCCGGCAGAAAAAGACGAAGCGCTGATCGCCAGGATGAAAGAGCTGTGCGAAGCCGATCTGAACCAGGCTTATCGCATCAAGCAGAAGCAGGCACGTTCGACCAAGGTGGATGAAATCCGCGATCGCGTGATGGCTGAGCTGATCACCGAAGACATGGATACCAAACAGGTTAACCACACCAAATCGGTGTTCTTCGATCTGGAAGCGAAAATCGTGCGTGGCCAGATTCTGGCCGGCGAGCCGCGTATCGATGGCCGCGATACCCGCACCGTACGTCCGATCTCCATCCGTACCGGCGTATTGCCGCGTACTCACGGTTCGGTACTGTTCACCCGTGGTGAAACCCAGGCACTGGTTGTGGCTACGCTGGGCACCAAGACCGACGAGCAGATCATCGACGCGTTGTCGGGTGAATACACCGAACGTTTCATGCTGCATTACAACTTCCCTCCGTACTCGACCGGCGAAACCGGCCGCGTGGGTTCGCCCAAGCGTCGTGAAATCGGCCATGGTCGTCTGGCCAAGCGTGCACTGGTAGCGGTGCTGCCGAAGCAGGAAGACTTCAGCTACTCGATGCGCGTGGTGTCGGAAATTACCGAATCCAACGGTTCCTCGTCGATGGCATCGGTATGTGGTGGCTGTCTGTCGCTGATGGACGCCGGTGTGCCGCTGAAAGACCACGTGGCAGGTATCGCCATGGGCCTGATCAAGGAAGGCAACCGCTTCGCCGTGCTGACCGACATCCTGGGTGACGAAGATCACCTGGGTGACATGGACTTCAAGGTGGCCGGTACCGAAAACGGCGTAACCGCGCTGCAGATGGACATCAAGATCAACGGCATCACCAAGGAAATCATGAAGGTGGCGCTGGATCAGGCAAAAGAAGGTCGCCTGCACATCCTCGGCATCATGAAAGGCGCACTGGGTACTGCGCGTGAAGAGGTTTCGGCACACGCGCCACGTCTGTACACCATGAAGATCAATCCGGAGAAAATCCGTGATGTGATCGGCAAGGGCGGTTCGGTGAT
>ERZ724505.446-NODE-446-length-26592-cov-9.270415_pt1 | contig 26592 bp, 28 predicted proteins | sample MGYA00376038_ERZ724505 | MGnify/ENA primary metagenome ERZ724505 (study PRJEB28724, sample SAMN07190884) | wastewater metagenome | isolation source: effluent of sewage treatment plant in Hong Hong | place: Hong Kong | collected 2016-03-17 ...
ATCCTTCCGGGGTTAAACATCCTTCCGGGGTTAAACATCCTTCCGGGGTTAAACATCCTTCCGGGGTTAAACACTTCGTGAAAGAGAATGGTTTTAAAGAAATACTCTTGTAAGAAAATATCACTTCCAAAATGTTAAAAAATATGTTGGAGAATGCTGTTTCATCTATTACCAGAGCAGTTGCCAATCATCCACGTGACTTTTTTCAAAACGCACCCGTTCTTCGATATTCAAAAAATCTTCTTCATCTGTTAGAGCAAGACACTCACACTCTTCTTTTATCTCGTGATAAGGTTGATATCTACGAGAGTATCACTTTTATTTTGTCTGAGGGAACAATTACGAGTATTGAGTTATTGCGTAATGGTGAGAAAATTCACAGTTGGGACTCTTTTGAGGACATTGAAACGAAAGGTAATTTCAGAGTGATATCACTTGATTTATCATTACCAGTTGGACTCATGCCTTTCGACAGATGGGAAATTGTTCTCACAGGAAAAAAGATGGATATCGAAGTGAAAACTCTTGTAAAAAGATTGTCAAAGGAAAAATTTTCATCATTGATGAAGTTGAATCCTTTTTATTTAAACATTTTGGGTGAACCAACGCTAATGCTAGAGAAAAAGGAGACACCCTTTATTCCTAAGACAGATGATTTGGGAACAAAGAGTGTCGATAAGACAGATTAAAATTGATTTTATATTACTTCTCTATTTCTTTTTTAAGAAATGGAGTTGCCTACCTTCGAAGAACCAAAACAAGCTCCTCCAAAAGAATGTCCCGAGGATGAGCCACCGCCGAAGTATCCCGATCCACCAGCGTATCAAGCTGAATATGATCGTGACCCTATTGATACCTCACCAAAATTTTGTGATTTGTTTATTGAAAAATTAGGTAAAAGAAGATACTTTCTCTATGATTGGAGAATTGGGTTATTACTCGGGGTTATGTCATTTGCTCTGGTCATTGGAATTCTATTTGGAAGTGCATTACCTAATTTGGTAGATCGGAGTAATTTTGAAGTTACAACTTGTCACTCACTTCAATTGTTTTCTTCTCAATACCGTTGTTGTAAAGTGGGTAGCTGCAGTTGTAACGAATGTGCAGGATATCTATCCTGTAAGGATGATCTTACTCGTCAACCCTTAAATTCAACTTATTGTTGTGGAGGTTACTCTTGTTGTGGTCGTTGTTGTGCAACTTGTACCGACAGAACTTGTGATAAAGATGGACATTGCCGCGAATATTCATATGCCTGCCGCTGTCGTTGTTGCTCAGAAGTTACACATGAAACTTGTGGAGTTGATTGTGGCACGTGCGCAAAATTTATGGTTTTATATTATACTGAAGCTATGCCTTTGTTAAATTTGACATACACAGATGATTGCGGTCTGGACAAATTTCAATGTATGTTTGATTTAATTGGGAAGTATTCCGCTGGTAATATTTGGGAATGTTGGTATAATGTCAAAAATCCCCATCGTGTTCGGTTCAGTGGAATTCCACCGGTTAATATCGCAGCCTGGTTCTTTATTGCGCTCTTCGGTTTAGTACTTGCCGGTGTCATTGGAATGTACGTGTTATACCCACTTGGAAAAGTAGGGTTAGTATTTGTCGATACTTGTTTGACATTGAACACAACCTGAAAAATTGAAATAGTCCTATCTTTTCTTGCGAGAAAAGATGATTTCACTTAATGATGTTATACAAAAATATTCACATTTTTCGAGTCGATACCCCGTAAAAATAGAAGAAAAGTCATCTCATGTCAAAATAGCAAATGACTTTTGTTCCTTAATCCAAATTGGATTGATGTATGAAAATGATTTCTCCTGTTTTCTCACTCAAAATCTGTATGATCCCAGATTACTTACTTTAATCTGGAATTTTGTTCACCAATCTCGATGGGATCAACCTGATGTCAAAGAACTAGTTTTAACAAGAAAATTAGATATTTATCAAACTTTAACTATTGTCTCTGAAGATCCATTTGATATGTCGGTTATTTTATATTCAGACGGAAATGAACACCAAACTTGGCATCTTCCAGGAAAATCTATGGAATGCCAAGAATTCATTTTAGACATCAACGTACCTAATGGATTGGCCATTTATGTAAATTGGTCTGTTACATTTTTTACATTTGCTAAAATTAAAGTGTATGTAGAAGGAATTCGATTTTGTAACGCTAAAGATCTTACCGAAATAAGAAAAAATCATCGCATAAATACTATTATAGCTCAAAGAAAAGTGATTATCGCTCATTGTGTGATAGGGTACCCCTTTCCCGAGAATAGATTATCGAATCTTGAATCCTCAGAACGAAGTATTCTTTCTTTTTATTCTCTGGAAGATACATACTTTGAAGAAAATATCCCATTAGACTTTCTTGAAAGAGGAGAAGAGACCGAAATTGTTTTACCATCAGAAGGAATTTGTCGTTATATTACGCTCAAATTACGAGGCGAGCAAGGAATATCTCTTCAACTTTGGTTGAAAAATAAACCTTATCAAACATGGGAAATTCCCGAAAGAAAACATGAAGATAATATGGTCAATTTTAATCTTAATCTACCATTGTTTATAAAATGGAAACTTCTTCTTATTAATAAAGATGAAAAGGGGCAATCTTCTTTAATAAATGCTAAAGCAAGAATGAGATTTTACGAAAATGAATTAGATCCTGGAAAGATTGAAGGTCACGTAATTACTGTAGCACAAAAAAGTCTTCGCTTGTAATATTAAGCACTTTTCTTTTTCAAGAAAGATGTCTTCACTTGAAAAAGAAATCAAAAATGTTCCTTATTTTATCATAGAATTTCCTCTTAGCGAAGGAGGTGAGGATTTGAAAGAAGGAGAATATCGATTGCCAAGGAAAGCTGATATCTATCAATCCCTGACTTTTTCTGCCGATCAACCTTTTACAGCTAAAATTACTCTTCTTTCACGTGATATCGAATATCAGGAATGGTTTTTTCCCGGTGAAGCATACGGATGGAATCGAATGACAGTAAACGTAAATATTCCCATGGTGTTTTTGATATGGGAGTCGTGGAAAATTAGAGTGGAGACAGCTCCTGATAATAAAATACAAATTTTAGCTCGTGGAAAAATATTTACAAATATTAGTGATGTTAAACATATTCGAGAAGGTAGACATGAATGGAAAACAGTAATTGGACATAGAACAGTTCTTATTCGAACAAGTACAGCTTATCCCAAATATTCAAATGGTAAACAACCTGATGAATATTGTACTACAATTGAAAGAAATGATATTTACTCTCTATATCCAATAAATTATAGTTATTTTGAAGTTGAGTCAATTCTTAAGGTTCAAGAACACAAAGAAGAAGAGACACAAACTTGGATCATTGACCTTCCTACAAAAGGAATTTGTCGTGAAATAACATTGGAATTAACTGACAATCGACCGCTTATAGTCCAACTCCTTTATAATAACAAAATGTGGCAAAAATGGTTTAAATTTCAAACAATTGATTCGATTAGTAAAATAACTTTACCTCTCGATGCACCTTTATTTTTGTCTCAACCGTGGAATCTATCTATTACGAATGACGTTTGCAACAAAGAATTTTTATCAACTGATCTTAAAGTCACTGCTAAGATAAGAATATACGAGAAAGATTTACCTGAAGGTCAGGTAATTACTGTAGCACAAAAAAGCTTCAAACTATAAAAATGATTTCTTTTTCTTTCGTCAAAGAGAAAAAGAAATGGATTTCCAAAATAAAATTCTTGAAAAGGTCCAGGAGATGTTGGCCTGGAGAAAAGAGGATCCATTGGTGGAATTGGAGTTTAACAAGGCTCAAGGCAGATTGTTTATCAATAGTACACAAATTGTCTATTTTACACCTTTTGAAAATGTTGGTAGTGAGGGTAAATTTGTAACTGCTAGTTACAAAATCATTGAACAAGCTCTACAAAAATTCAATCGAAACAAAGCCTTAATTGTTTGTCGTGAAATCGCAGCTGGTATGAATGAAACATTGAATATGAATGTCAATCGTTTTGAAATTCATTCAAAACCTGAAAATTTGTTGATTGGGAATCTCAATAAACACGCTTTGGTACCGCCTCATCAATTGTTAACACCTGCTGAAGAGAAGGAATTGCCTTATCAATTGGAAAAACTTCCTTTGATCAGTGTTAAAGACCCAATTATTCAATATAACGGTTGGAAACAAGGAATTGTCAGAATTCAAGCAATTGATGGTATTCATTATCGAAGAATTGTGACATAAAGTTATTAATTTCCCGCGGGAAATTAATAAATTTCTTATGGAGGAGTTAAACAAGAAAAATCAAGAGTAGAATCATTAAGATCATGTGTTGCACACCAATCGAATAATTCAAAAGTATGAAGACAAAAGTTATCAGTCAGGAGACTTTCTTCATCAACAAACTCTTGATTTTCATAAGTTATCTTTAAGACTGGAGTACAATACCCCCAATGAATACCCAATTGTGGTGTTGGATATTTGGTTTCATCAATCTCATTTTTGATTCCATTAGATTCCATAAAATCAATCCCCATAAATTCAAATAGGGGTTTGAAGCGAAAAGGAAATACAAACTCGTGAAGAGTTTGAAATTTCCTACTCGCAAATTTTGTGAGTGACAAAAGAAAGAATTCGTCATTTGATTTTCCTCGAGTAAGAGAAAAATCAAACGATACTACTTGCTCTTTTCCTGATGGGGGATAAATTTGTTGAAAATTTTTCATCTGAAGTAAACTGTAATAATTGCGAAAATCAACTACCTCCCATTCTTTCCCTTCTTGAATAAGAAGAGAAGAAGAATAATCTACATTCCCATGTACACGAGCAGACAAAAAATCTTCCATGTCTCTTCCCATTTTTTGAAAATCCAACTTTAAGAAACGTAGAAAGTTATCAAAATTTTTAACAATTTGTTTTGCCTGTTCAACAGTTTCCTCGGCTAGTTCAGTTTGTTTAAGAAGAGCCACAATGGAAGTAAATTGTTGTTCAAGTTGATTTAACTGAGGTAACAAATTTTTTCGATTGGCTCTCTCGAATAACTCGCGAATTGCCTTTTCTTCGACGTCACGATTAAAAGACATTTCTTCTTTTTTCTTTCTTTAAAAAGAAAGAGAGAATAAATCAATTTTCAATTCTTATAAAATTTGATTGAGTTCTTTGAGATTTAAACCTTCTGAAAAACAAAGATTATAATCTTTCATCATATTTATTGCCTCTTCAGTCGAATAATTAATAGGATAATTAATTTTACCAATAAACCCATTCTCTGTAACTGACGTAATTGTCGGTTTGGGTAGAGAATCTTTGGTTTCCCATAAACATGTAACTTCTCCAGTCTTTGAATTTTTTTCGTTTAAAAGTCTTATGATAAAACTATTAGTTTCAATTGATACAATATTTATTATTGCTTTTTGATGATAAAAATACATTCGGTTACCCTGATCGTCAAAATATCTAAATTGATCAAAACAAAGAATCAACAATGCTCCATGTCTTTTGATGTACCAATTTCGAACTCGATTTTGAATTTTACTTATTTTTTCGTCTCGTTCTGTAGAAGTATCAGTTGTAAGAAATTTTTCATCGGGTAAAAACTTCATTTATTTTAACTTCAAAAAGAAATCAATCACTTTATTCTTTAAAAAGATCATGCAAATCAACTTCATTTAGTGTTTTTGTCAAACAAGTATCATACAATTTTGCGTAGACTAGAAAAGTTTTGAAAGTCAATGAGGTTAATACAACTCTTGGTTCGTCAAGAAAAATACCATGACGATTACTTATTTTTAATGTAGGTCCTTGTAAAGACCAATGAATCGATATGTCAAATTCGGGAAGTTTTTCTTCGTAAGTCGAATTGTTAAGAGTCATATTTCTATCCAGACCAAGAAGTTGTAATAAAGGGGTAAATTTTAAATCCAATAGGCAAATACCTGTGAAATATCCATGACTCAAAAGATATCCATTGGTATATTTTGTACATTCAAATGAACCAGTGTGGGCATTTTCGCACTTGGTAGAAAATTTTTCCATTATTCTTCGAAGATAAAACTCTTGAAACCAAACTCTTTCACCAGAAGTAGAAGAAAAATAAATGAGAGGTAAATCGTCAAGTATTTTGGGAGAAGAAAGAAATTGCTCCATTCTTTGAAGATCGAGTTGAACATTAGCTGTCAAACATTTGATTAAATTGTCAAAGGTTTGTTGGAGAGAGAAACCTTTCTGTTGAAGTTGTCGAAGAGAAAAATCTTGTGTGGTAATATCTTGTTCAAGATCAATCTCTTGCCTTTTCTTTGCTGTAAAAAAGAATCTTCCTTCACATAGCAATCGAAATTGTTCTAATTGGGAAAGAAGTTCACGAAATTTGCTCAAAATTCTTTGTGGATCACCACGAAAGAGTTCACGAATGAACGCTTCTTCTTCAAGAGGTAGAAAAGACATGTCTTTTTCTTCGAAAAGAAAAAGATGAAATCAATTTATTTAAGGGACAAATTTTTTAGCTCTTGGATCATTAGCCGTTGCGATATAACAGAGATAAGTGGTTCTTTTTTCTTTTGGAATACAAGAGAGACTTAACCCGGTATTTCTGACAGCTACTTCAAACATTTTATTAGTTTTAAATTTTTCTGGTACTTGATTTAATAAAAATCCATTTCGCGAAACTGCACTCAAATAAACTTCATAAGCAGGATTTTTACACTCTTTTATTTGAAAAGGAGATTGATATACAATTGCTAACAATATTGTATAAACTCGATATTTTTCAGGTATTAATGATACTCTTGGTGGCCATGCTGGATGATTTTTTCTCATATTCAATATAAATTGATAATGTTTGATATACTCATGCCATTCCTTTGTATAATATCCAAAGGAATGAGCCAATTCTTTTCTCTCATGACCGACAAAGACAAAATTATCATCAAAAATAAAAGATACAATTCGAACCAGTAAGCGAGGATCATAACATCCTCGACAAAGGAAGCTTGTCCACAGACCTGTGTCGTAAAAGGCCGATAGAAATGTAAATTTCCATTGTTTGTAGTGTACTATACACTCTCTTTAAAGTTAAAATCATTTTTTCTTTGGTTCGACTGTTACCTTTTTATTTGAAGAAGGTGGTGGTTTATTTGAGGCAAACACCTCTTTTACACTTTGCCTTTGTTCAGTCAAAGATTTTCTAACCGATTTGATCGTTTGATCTAAATTTTTAGGCATTTTAATGACTCTTTGCCCCAATGGCATTTTGTTTGCTCCATGTAAAACATGATCAAGAGGTATTTTTACATCTCCGTGCACAGTGGGTGATACTAAAAATGAAAACTCGGAAAGATCATCTTGTATCGTTTGTGGTGACAATTTTTTGCGAATTTCATCCGAATTTTGTAACTCAAAATTGTTATCATTTAAATCATGATTCATTGAAACTGAACTTGCAAAAGAAAGCATACTTCCATGTTCAGCAGCCTGAAACATACAATAAATATTGTACCGATCTTGCTCTTTCCGAAGAAGACTTTCAAATTTAGCAATACCTTTTTTATCTTCGGGAAATTTTCGTGTGTAAATCTCCAATCCAGCTTTTAAGGTTTGCAACCGGGATTTACTCTCGTCGATGAGAAATTCATAATCGTCTTCCTCTTCACTCATGAAACTGTTCCTTGGTTAAATTATTTCTTTCTTTTTTAAAGGGAACAGTTTAATTTTTAATGAGTTATCCTTCGTTGAACGAAGTTTCCAGTTCAATTTCTTTGATTTCGACAGCAAAACAAATTTTTTCCTCTAAAGAAATGAGCTCAGTCTCTCTCAGTGGAAATGAAGAAGTTAAGAGTCGGCTCAAGTTTATTGGTAAAATTCCCAAGGGAGTTAAAATCTCTACCAAACCTCTTTCTCTCCAAGCAGAAAGTATGACCGCAAAGTTATGGCGTACTTGGTATTGTGAAAATCGAAATGACACTCAATCATTTTTATCGGAGACTTTACAAAGATCATTTGATATTTTGGATCAATATCTTGTTAAAAATGCCGAAAGTAAAATAGTCTATGATATGATACGAGACTTAAATGATTCAATAGAAGGAATTTCAAATTTAAAAACTACTTATATGACTGATTTAAAATTTGTTTGTAATTTAGATGTTTTAATTGAAAGTATTCAAAATAAAATTCAAGAGGTGTACACTAGGCATCCAAAATTAAAACGACCTTCGGAAGAATTTGTGAAACATCCTGAAGGATTAAAACGACCTTCGGAAGAGCCTCTGGAAGATTTGAGATTATATACACCCTCAACCAGCCCAGAGACTGATTAATCAACGTAAAGTATTCTTTCACGTCGAAACGTGAAAGAAAATTTTTAACTCAATCTTGAAGTTATACTTCAACGAGGTTACCATTTTCTCCGATTACCTCCGGTTCAACAGTTTCGCTGTCCAATAGCTTATCAAGCTGTCGGAAAATGCGAATTTCGTTTTGAACAAAGTAATTCAAATCTTGTGTGGTCATCTCAGTGATAATATATTCTCTCATCTCAGCGGCCGAAATTTCTCGGTACCCGTGGAAAGAGCGAACTGTCAAGAGAAAATGATGCTCTTTTTGATCGACAAAAAGTTGATTATTACCCCCTTTATTGTAGCGCGTATTAAAATCATTGGCAAAAGTTTCCGCCAATGAGTCCAAAATATCTTCATATTCGTCAAATTCAGAAGTCTTGTCAGGATACATTTGTCTGAAAGTATCCAGGAAAGTAGGATAATTCAACAACTGCAAATATCGATACTTCACCGATTCAACATTACCTCGGATAATGTAACGATGGAGATATTGATAAGAACAAATCTTCCAACATTCTCCGTGAGGAGTCACAACAAGCACGCCTTGGTAAAATTCGGGTGGCATTTGTTCAACTTTTCGATATAAATCTGAAATATTGCTAAAAGACATTCGTTGAACGGAAGGAATGTTTGGAACATCAGAAAAATTGGAATCAAATGTATTCCCACATCGAGAAAAGGTTCCTACCAACAAAATTGGTTCCTTATTATCTGGAAAAGAAACAATTCGAGTTTGCCAGACAGATTTAATGAGAAAAACGTAGACAATCGAAGGGTCGAGTCTACGAGTCAACTCATCAAGAATTTCTTGGTCATTCGACTCTTCATCTTGATATAGTTTTCTCAATCCATTTACAAAGATGGATTGGAAAGAAGTTTTACCTCCCCAGAAACAACGATCGGCATTCAATCTACGGTGAGTGGCAAAATACCACTTTCCGTTATGATGAAAAACACGAATCAACGTTCCCTCTTGTGCAGGATAAAACAGGCAATCTGACCAATGATTTTGAAGGAAAAAATATTGTTCCTTTGGCAAAATAGAAAAAGCTTTCTTTCCATTTTCCACTGTAGCTGAAGCATAATGTTTTATGTATTGCTTGTGACTTACTCCGAGATACATCGGTGAATATGGAAAGGTTTTCACCACAAGATCGTCTCCGTCAAAGATCAATCCTCTTGTTTGTTGAATTTCGCGTCCTGCACGATCAAGATCCATATCTGCATCATAACAAAACATGTCCAAATCGCCATCACGATCCACACATTGAACGTGTGGAAGATTTTCAATCTCGCCACGAGTAGTCTTAAAGGATTTTTTCTCTGAAATAAAAGACATTGGGCTTGTTGTTTTTTACTCCATAACTCTTTTCCAGAAAATCAGTTTTTTCTTTCTTTTCTAAAGACAATGGATTTGAATTATTCCAAAGAGAAGATTCGCAGAGTAATGAATGAAAATCGCAAGAAAGGCGAGGAAATTGCCTTTCTTCGACGACGCTTAGATGTAACTTCCCAGGAATTGACTCAAGCTCGAGATGATCTTGAATCGACACGGGAAAAATATATTGCAACTGAAGCACAATTGAGAAATACTTTATTTGAACTGTTTGGTCTGCAAGAAGAGAATGGCAAATTGCAGCGACAACTCGAAAGAACATTACAATCTCTCGAAGAAATGAAAACTCTTCAAAGTATCCAAGAGGAAAAAGAAGAACCGGAAATTTTTGACCTGCAAATCACTCAACCTGTTGAGCACTCTTCTGAAGAACATGTGACTTCTTCAGAAGAACACTTAACAAACCCTCCGGAAAAAGTGACTCTTGTTGAGATAAAGCGGCCAGAAGTTGTTGAACAACCTTCGGAGGTTAAAGAGTTGACTTCTGAAAATGTCGCCAAGAGTTATTGGTTAGTTAATGGTTGGTGGTAAATAAACAAATCATTTCAAAGGAAGTTTAACCAGAGGAGCGTTTAACCTGCCAAAGGAAGTTTAAACCTTCATTTTTCTTAGGAAAAATGACGGACGTATTCACCGACACTGGATTGAATGTTGAAAAAGTAATTGCTAGTTTACCTGAATTTCCACAAGATTTACTCAATTTTGTTGATCTCATTTTTCCTGGTTGGATTGTAAAGAGAGCAAGCGCTTTTTCCAAAGATCTTCACAAATTTAACATCGGTTGGGCACGCGGTTGTGTTCAATTGAATGTAGAACCTCCAACCGATGGTATTATTTTGGTGACCGATTCTTTTCTCGGTGCAAGAGAGAATCGTAAAATCTTAAGTGCTATGATTCGTAAAATTGTAAGTATGGGTTACATGATTATGGATTTGACCAATTTTGATACATGTTCAGAATGCGGGTTGGTAATTGTGTCGAGACAACGAATAAGAGAAAAAGGCTATTCATTCTCGGGTAAATGTCAAAGTTGTTTTCCCTATGATCCAAAGAAGCCATTACCTGCCATTTTTCAAAGTCAGCCAGAGAAAATTGAAAATAAATCTCCGTCAATCGAGGAAAAGAAACCATAAACAATGACACCTGAAGGATTGACAGAATATATTAAGACACATAATGAGTGTCACATCTACATTGAAAGATCAAATAAGAAGAAGGGAATATATGAGATTTGTTCTTGTCACGTTTATACCACGGTACATCTTTTGTCATGCCACAAAAGAAGTTTGGGTGAAATTTGTAACATTCTTTCAGAATGTTACAAACAAAACTATTTATTTAAATTAACTGTTGATTGTACATATGAATTCGAGTTTGACACTTTAACTTGTTATCATCTTGAGATTTTTATCGACGATCCAATCTATACTAATCGTGAATGGTTAAATAAAATCAATACCCATATTTTAGAAATAAACGATGAAAAAACTTATCGCGCAATTTATTTTGCTCCAATTCAAGCAAAATGTGTGGTGTATCATATCTACGATTTATTTAATAAACTATTTCGAGAGATCTTTTCCTTTGAAAATGATAATCTTTCTTCGCCAGGCGCACAAAGAATTCGACAACTTCTTCCAATCGATGATATTTATTTAAGTGAGAAGAAACATTCCGAAGAAATTTGGATCTTATACTTCTTAGTTGTCAATGGTTTATCAGAATTGGGGGCGTGGAATAATTTCTTAATAAAAGGTTCTCTCTACGACCCAAGATTGATTGGACTTTGGGTTGAATATTTATAAATTCTCCATGGAGAATTTATAACTTTGTACGACAATAAGGACAGGAATTATGCTCCGATAGCCATCTTCGAATACACGCAGGGTGAAAATAATCTCCACATGGCAATTGGGTGACAACTTGATTTTGTTGAAACATCTCCAAACAAATGGCACATTTTCTTCCCTCATCAACTTGTTGGCGAGTAATTGTAAAATTAGGAAAAGAATTAATCTTTTCTATTGGAACTGGTTGTGGTGGGGTTGGCGTATGCAAACTGTGTTGTAAAAACTGATGCAGAGAATCTTCCTTTTGCTCAAAGTCAATTTCCAAAAATGGCTGTACACGAGGTAGTTTACGAAGTGTGAAAAATTTATTACCATCTTTGAACCCTCGTACGGCAAGTTGGTCATTACAAACAAAAGAAAATAATCTTTCTTGAATGTTAAATAATGGTTGATTCATTTTAGTCAATCCGAAGGATGTTTAAACCAATCCGAAGAAATATTTTATTTATTTCTTCTCCGCGGAGAAGTAATAATCTTATCAATCAATTCGACATGAGTCAACAGCATGCGTCGACAACAATAACGTTGTAATCCAAGTTCATCAAGAATTTCGTTAGATTTTTTTCCATTCTTGAGGCTGTCTTGATAAGATTGCCATTTATTGCCAATCACTTTACCACAAGTAAAACAGCGAACAGGAATGATCATTGATTTTTTCTTTTCTCTAGCAATTGAGAATCAATTTTTAAATCTTCAAAGGTAAAAGAAGGTGATAAATTAAACTCTGTTAAAATTCTTTGGTATTTTTCTTCGATTTCATTAAAATAATCAGCATCTTTTGAAGAGTTGATTATCTGAGAAGAATTTTTTGATTCGGATGGAAGAATAAATTTTTCTTCCAACCATTCAACCTCTTTTTTTGAAGAGAAACCTTTAGTGGCCAAAAGAAGTGCAGGAAAGTGAAAAGATTTATATCCCGGATATTTCTCTGAGAGTAAAAAGAAAGGAATTTGTGGAAAAGAAAGAGTAAATTTTTCCAAGACTTTGGGTAAAAGTTGAAGTATCTCACAAACATCTAAAAGACTTTCCAAATTAAAAATCATGGTTGCCAATCTAAGAGAAACTGTTAATCTCTGATCTAAAGTTCCCTCCAAAGAACTAGTAAAAGCAATCGCCGCAATCACTATAGGTAATTCCTGATGTTTCTTGATTATTTTAAGAAGTTGATTATAAGATACATCTATTGTATAATACTCCGGAGATAAGAGAATATGTCTCTTCTCAAATATACACTCTACTTTTAGCAAATCATATTCTGGATGATCGGCTGGAAGATTTTGAAGAAATTCTTTTATTTGTTCTTCGTAAGTTTCCTTTTTTTCTCGGTTACAAACACAGGAAATTTTTTCTCGCAAACAATGAAGAGTAATACCCACGGCCCAAATTTGTTCTGAAATTGTAACAACGTTTACTTCAGAGATAATTTTTTTGGGAGCCACAAATCCAGGAGTTCCCAACTCCCCTTTCACTCCTATCAAAGTACCATCGACAACAATATCGGCAAGATCATAATCGATCAAAAGAAAGTTATCTTCGGAAATCATTACATTTCCTGGTTTGATATCGTTATGGAAAATATGTAGGGAATTGAGTTTGTTAATTACTGATAATAATTGTTTTTTAAGTAATGGCAATTGTATTGGTTTTATTGTATAAATTTCTTGGTACCAAGGAAAAAGCAATGCATCTTTACAAACAGCCAATAGCGAAGGAAATCCTTGGCGTTCTGGGTTGGAATATATTTTTCGAATTTGTGCCAAGACTAAAATTTCTGAAAACCAACCAGTATAATTATTGTGAAATATCTTAATACAATAAAATTTTCCCTCATCTTCATCTCTAAAAGACCAAATTGAAGTTTTATCACTGTATGCTTTTTTACAAAAGCCTTTTGGAATATAGTCATAACTTCCACTGGATTCTTTTAAATGTATGAATCGTTGTCCAAAAAAAGTAGCTAAAAAGAAGATACCCGGATGAGTATTTCTTTTTTGTAATTGACCAAGAGTTACCTCTTCTTGTAGTGAATGGTCTTTAATTAAAGTAATCTTAATTTGGTCGTAATGTGTTTGACTCGTCAATCCTGCAATTGACATTTTATAAATATATTTCTTCTCTTCACAAAGAGAAAAAATCATTTTTTATCTTAAAGTCAGAGGAAATTACTCGAATTAAAAAACCTTTCATGAAATTCAGTTGATTGTTTTGAAATGAAAAAGGTGACATACAACTTGGTCAGAGAATATTCTGGAATTTTGACCAATGACCAATCAAGAGAAACTAAATGAAATTCTGCAATCATTTCATTGATCACTTTGCGAATGTGTTCGCGAATAACTCGAGGAACTTTTGCTTCAGGTGATAAATTTTTAACATCAACCACCAACGAACGGGACATTTTCTCTTTCTCAGGTAGAATTCGATTTGTCCATTGTGATATTAAATCACATTTCGCAATAGCGTCAAACCATAGCTTCTCTTCTGCAGAGACAGACAAAGAATGAAATTGTTGTGTCAAATTTTTTACCTCCATTGGTTGTAAATTTTTCTTTCTTTATCAAAGAAAAGTCATTTTTCTTTCCTCACAAGGAAAGAAAAAATTAATAACCGAAATTTGCTCGATCATAACAAAAGTCCCATATCAAACACAACAATTGAGGATGATATAATCTAACACAACAAAAAGAATGCCACTCTCCCTCTTGTTGACACAGAGCTAGACAAATCAGTTGAACATAGTCAATCGCATTGCGCATCATGATCTCAGTTTTCAAACGAGATTTTTTCCATTTCAATCGACGAAGCGGAGATTCCCAATTAAGATAACCAAGTAACAAGGTCCACCATTTGCTTTCAAGAGTAGTATTACAATTAACTTTTAAAATTGCATTTGTAATTTTACATTGTAAAGTTAATAACTGTTCTAAATTTATACAATCAAGAATATCATCATAAGAAAATTCAAAATCGCAAGAGGATGAAAGTTGAATATGACAAGATATAAAATGTTCGCTATATTTTAAATTGAAGATAGCACCCTGTTTAACCTTGTCGTTAAAACCAATTAGAAGGGAAATATTAGTTTCAAACTGTTTCAACAACTCCAGAAACATATTTTGTTCAGAAACATATAATGTAATAGTTTGCGTTACTGTCAATGATAACGGAATAGCAACTCGGGTAGTCCCGAGAGTAAATTCCATTTTTGTTGAGATAAAACTTTATAATCTAGTTGTAGAAAGAATCATTTTTCAGATTATTTTACTAAATATATTTTGGCGATGGATCCATCACCAACATTTTTTATCAATTGCCAATTGTTGCCAAGTATACTTCCATTTTTAACTGGAATTTGACCTAATAATCCTATAATATGCCATTCAACCCTTTGACTTCGCGGAATATATGCTTGGTTAGGAATATAGTTAGAGTTTAATTTTCTTATTGGTTGATTTGGTATAACTTCTTTATTTTCTGGAACTTTAACATCATCTGGAACTTGATGTGAATAGTAATTATGAAATTTTCCATCTTCGTCAACCCATTTGTAATAATCAACATATTCAATAACAAACTGACCAAATTCATCTTTTTCAAACATTCCATTCCAATAATCTTCCGCTGAATTTCCAATAACAATACTTCCATTCGTATTCTTTGGACGGACAACACCAATAACTTGTTCTTCATCGCCATCAACAGCAAGAGAAATTTTTCCATCTTGTAATTTGACAGTTGATCCAACTGGAATTTCCTTCCCATCAAAAGACTCAAAGTATTCAGCATAATCAGCTCCAGCCGAAGAATAAGCTCCATCGGCGAAAGTTGCTCCATCTCCTCTTACACGCCACGCGTTAAAAGTCGAACCAGGTCCAGCTATATAATTATCATATTCAACTAATTGATATCCGGTAGTTGTTATCGTGTCGACATAAGCTTTATAAACATCACCAGTAAAATTTACACCCACTGCGTCCATTCTAAACGCGGAAGAGACCGTACCATCGTCTGTTATCCGATATCCAATAGTCCCAGTTCCAACTTGAAGAGGAAAAGTATCAGCTAATATACGAGGTGCAAAACGTATAGCTCCAGTACCTGGTCGAAAAAAACCAAATCCACTATTTCCATAAAATGCATAAGAAGGGATAGCTTGAGTTCCAGAACGGAGTAGAGATTGTACAGACCATTTTTGTGGTATTATATTCGCTCCGACTCCGACAATGTATAATGCTAATGTGTTTACACCTGCTGATGTAGTGATAGTTGGGACTTGATTAGCTGAACCTCCATGTATTATTGCATATGAAGTTCTTGTACTACTGGCATTATTAAGACTAAATGCAGTCTGCCATGTATCGTCGGAATGGGGATTGGCATAATTTGAACCTATATTAAATCTTCTTAAATTTCCAGCAGCAAATCCTAAATCGCCTAGATCAGAAGCTAAAAACATCCCTACATCAGTATCATTGGAAAAAGAATAAGCTGGAGAACTTGCAGATCCTGAATTCAAATAAAACATATCTCGTGTTGGTCCAGTTGGACCTGCAATGCCTTGTGCACCTTGCGGTCCAGTTGGACCTGCAATGCCTTGTGTACCAACTGCTCCGGTTGGACCTTCTGAGCCAATTGGACCTTGAATTTCCCAAAGCATTGACAGGTCACGTCGATTCAATTTTGAAATACGAAAATTGTCCATTTTTAATTGTACAATTTTTTCTAAATTTGTTTAATGCAAAATATTACATTAAACAGAGAGAATTAAACCCTATTTTACTCTCCAAAAGATGTTAACCATTTTAATTCCAATGGCAGGAGCGGGATCCCGCTTTGCCAAATGCCATTACCAACAAGCTAAACCTTTTATCAATCTCGACGGTAAGCCAATGATTGAATGGGTTCTTGCCAATTTATTGGAAAATGTCAACTTGCCACAATCAACACAACTCATCTTTCTTTTACGTGAAGAACATCTCTCTTTCTTTCCTCTCTTGCAAGAAATTGTCAATGGTTACCAACCTTTCATTAAAGTGAGTTATCGATCTGTGCCAGCAGTTACCGAAGGTGCAGCGTGTACAACACTGATTGCCGAGCAAACGGAAGGTTCTCTCTTAATTGTCAATTCTGATCAATATCTCGAATGGGATGCACAGGACTATTTCCATACTTTACAAGAAAGGAAAGATGACGGAAATATTGTCACATTTTTTTGTCAAAATGATCCAAAATGGAGTTATTTACAAATGGAAAATGGACATGTGACCCAAATTCGTGAAAAGGAACCTATCAGTACGGAAGCTTCGGTGGGTATCTATTTTTGGAGAGAAGCCCGAGATTATTTTACTTTTGCCAAAGAAATGATTCAAAAGAATATTCGAGTCAACAATGAGTTTTATGTTGCACCAGTCTACAATCAAGCCATTGCTCAAGGAAAACAGTTTTCCTTTTATCAAGTGAAAGAAATGCACAGTCTTGGTGTACCAGCGGATTTAACTAATTTTTGCTATAATGTCATTCGCCCTAAGAAACAAAGATCCCTTTCCGATCTTCCGATAAAATACCCATTACATTTTATCGCCCATCGAGGTAATATTTTAGGACCTTCAGCAAAAGAAAATCAACCTGATTACTTACTTGAAGCGGCTGAGCATTTTGATGTTGAAGTTGATATTTGGTATCACCAAAATCAATGGTGGACAGGACATGATCAACCTGAATATCCAGTTTCTTTAGAGTTTTTACAACATCCTCGATTTTGGTTACATTGTAAATCAATAGCAACTTTACAAAAAATTACACAAGAATATCCTAAGGGACATTATTTTTTCCATCAAACTGATAATGCCACATTGACGAGTCGAGGCCTTATTTGGACTTATCCAGGACAAGAAGTTGGACTCCATTCAGTTGCAGTTGCATTAACACCAGATGAAGTCAAACGAGTTTCAAAAAAATGTCAAATCGTATGTTCTGACTATCCAATTTATTTTGGAGAGGTGGCAAGATTTCCTTTTTCAAAGAGAAGCAAAGCGTTAATTTTTGACCTTGATGGAGTTTTAATCGAATCAAAAGATCTTCATTATCAAACTTTTAATCAAGCTATTGCAGAAGTGGCAGGAGAAAAATATCTTCTTGAATATGAAGAACATCTTGCCTTGTATGATGGATTGTCGACTCGTCAAAAATTGGCAAAAATGTCTCTCTTGAAGCAACTTCCTATTGAAACTCATGATAAAATTTTCTCTCGAAAACAAGAACTTTCCTCGGGGGCTTTCGCTTCATTGCCCATTAATCAAAATGTCGCCATTACTTTACAAAAATTAAAAGCGGCGGGATTTTGTCTAGGTGTCGCTTCAAATTGTATTCGCTCCTCCATTTTCCTTCTCCTCAAAAGAATTGGTATTTTAAATGAGATAGATCTCATTTTGAGTAATGAAGATGTAAGTAAAGCTAAACCTGATGGTGAAATTTATGCCAAAGCAGCAAGTTGCTTTGGCTGCTTACCATCGGAAGTCATTGCGATTGAAGATTCGAAAAAAGGTTTTGAGGCTGTTCGTCGAGCTGGTCTTGAATTAATTCAAGTTTCCTCGCCGAAAGATATTACTCTTTCTTTTTTGCTACCAAAAATATTTGCTATCGAAGCTAAATACAAAAAGCTAAAATACATTTTTCCTCTTGCAAAAAGAACTACTTCTTTTTGGATTTCAGGTAACGAGGCTTTACCCACTGAAATTCCACTTCAATTAGCTGATATTCAAGGAAAACCATTGCTTTCACATGCAATTGAAAATCTCCAATCTGAGCATCCAAATAAAGAGTATTCGTTTATGGTACAAAAGAATATTCGAATGAAATATTCTCTTGATTCAACTTTAATTGCAAGTACAAAATATGCTGCTACCGAAATTATCTCAGTTACAACAGACCAACTCGGAGCTGCCGCAACGGTTAATTTAACCAAGTTGGGAGACAATGACTCCGTTCTTATTTCAGATGGAAGTCATATTATCGAATGGCCTACTGCAGGAGGTCTGGAAGATTTCTTTCTGTTTGTTCGAAAGAAAAGTGCTTTGGCTGGTGTAATTGTTCATTATGATACTGATTCAAGATGGAGTTACATTGAACAAGATGGTAATGATTTAGATCGTGTTAAAATGATTCATGAAAAAAATCCAGTTAGTTCTCTCGCTTGTGCAGGAACTTATTACTGGTATTCAAGTGTAAATATAGCCAATACTATTAAATATCTTCTTGGTCAAGAACCGAAAAGAAAAATCTTCATATCCGATGTTTTGAACGTTGAGATTCGTTTAGGTCATCGAGTGGTGTATTATCCAGTTAAAAAGGTATGGTCTTTAAGAAGTTTAGAAGAAATTCAGTTGTATGCTAATTCTCGTCTTACTTGGAATTTCAATCAAGAAAATCGAGCTTTGAGTCAAAAGAAAAGAGCAGCCTTTCTTCAAAAACAAAATATTCTCTCGTTAGAAGAGAAGAAATGTTGGGCAGCTTATGTACTATGTGAAAATAATTTTCTTCCGACACATCAATTATATTATTTGCAAGATTCTCTACGTCGAATTCTCCAAAAGAAAGCGGTCGTATTTGATTCTTTACATTGGACTTTTATGCAATTAATTAAATTTGATCTCGAAGGTAAAGTTCATGTCCCAGAAGATTACGCTACGATTGTAGCAGGTATCATAGCAAATACTTTACCTTTATTGACGATTCAATTTCATCTGATGACTTTTACTCCCGAAGGCTGTATTTTATTAGGAACTCCCTCAAAAGATGTCAATCAAGCGAGAGAAGAAGTTCGGCGAGAATTGAGACAAATTGATTATCCTTGTTATGAACCTTATCGTAGTTCTCTTGTTCATATGACGCTCGCTCGATTTACATCACCTTTGAACGAACAAGAAATAAATGATCTTCTTATCCTTGAAAAGAAGGTTGAGCATGCTTCTTTTGGTACATTGAATGTGACAGAAGTCGACATTTCTCAGGGGACATATCTAATGAAAAAGGGAGACTTGAAAGATGTGGTCAGAGTAAAATTGAATTAATTTCTTTTGAAAGTAATTTTAATAAAAATGGAGTGTTGTTATTGTCTTGAAAAACAAACAACTTTTATCAAATGTCAAGATCCAGAATGTTGTAGTCAAGAAAATGTGATATGTTCATCTTGTTGTCAAACAAAGTTTATCGAGATTGAAGATTGGTTAACTGTGTCTCTTCAATGTGAAGCTAAAGAGTGTGAACGAGTGTTATGTCGAGATTGTCTCAATTTTTGCCATGAATGTGCCAATTTGGAGGTCACTGAAGTATTTTGTTCCGAACACGCACCAGAATATACTGAACTTAATTGTGAGGATTGTGGTGAATGGACAATTTGCCCTAAAGATCACGGCCCTTACCAAAAAGAAAATCGTGATTGTCGAATTTGTCATCGAACAGATCCTGAAATGTAACTTCTTTTCTCCTCGGAGAAAAGAACTATCCTTTTTGAGATTGGTTAAACATCTCTTTGAGATTGGTTAAAACACTCCCTTTCGCAAATTCCAATCAATAGGGTTCTTACCGATTTTTTCTAAAAAGACATTACAAGGACGGAAATAATCATGATCTAAGAAACCTCCACGAACATTAACTGGAGAAGGATGAGCTCCAATCAGAACTAAACTTTTCTCTTGGGAAATGAAGGGAAGAAAAGCTTGAGCTTTCTTCCCCCATAAAATCCAGACAATCCCTTCTTTCTTTCCCAGAAATTTAATCAAATTAATCGTGAAAGGTTTCCACAATTCTAAATGTGATTCTGGTTTTCCTTCAAAGACAGTTAATGCGGTATTAATAAGAAGAACTCCTTGTCGAGCCCAAGATTCGAGACAGGGATTCTCAGCTACAAAACCTTCTTGATTTAATTTCAAAAAGACATTTTTTAAAGAAGCCGGTTTGGCAGCTCCTCGTTGAGCAGAGAACGCCAACCCGTTGGCCACTCCTGCCGAAGGATAAGGATCTTGTCCAATAATCACACATTTCAGATTTTGAAGGGAAGTGAGGGAAAAAGCAAAAAAGACTCTCGAAACGACGGGATAAATTTTCGCTGTCGGGGCGAGTGTATAACTCGCCAATGCCATGACAACATTCTTTTCATGGTCTGATAATTGTTCCCAAAATTCAACGGGAATTTGTCGATCGGATGTAATAATATGAGGTAAACTGAGTTTGAGCAATTCAAAATGAATTGTGTCCAGAGTCTTTTCTTCTTGAAAAAATTGTTTCCAATCACTCTCCAAGAGAGGTTTAATTGCTGTACGCAATGTTTGAAGATTCCAATCTTTTTCCGTCATTCTTTTTCCCTAAAAATTCCCTACGACTTAAAAACTTTCCCTTTTTCCTTAAAGAGAGGGAAATCAATTTTATTGTCAGAATACTTTGATATGCCAATTAAATTTGCTGACTTGTCTCCCGAAGAGAAAAAGGCTCTTCTCGATGAAGCTTATAATACATTAGAATCGGAAACTTCAAAAGCAGTTGATGTACAAACTGTTCAATATGAAACAGTTGACCCATCTTATTTTCGCATCTTTAACGAGGCCAAACGAATTGCTTCAGCTAAAGAGAGCCCTTATGCTCAACTCTTCGAGGATATGAAAGAGATTCACCAACGAACTTTTGCTCAAGTTTTGAATGAGGTTCACGCGACATTGGAAAATCCCGAAACGCCTAGTGATGTGTTATGTGGCTTGGGTTATTGGCTATTTCGTCAATTGTATGTTTTTTATAAACATACCAAGAAAGATTCGGCTAAATATGCAACATATTTAATCCCTGTTATTTCAAAGTTGGAAAATATTGTTCCCAAAAGTATGTATTTGCAATATGCCGACATTTATGCTCTCCGTGCGATTGCTGAACATTTCTTTCGGTCAAGATTTCCAGCAGCTTATTTCCTCTTACAAATGTTTAATGATGAACAAATGATAGGTTATATTCCAGAGAAGGAAATTACTCAACATTTTCTTGACTGGGCCACCAAATCCCCAGATTATAAGCAGCGATCAAATTTACTTGATCTCATGTTAAGAAAGTTTGGCCGCAACCCTGACGTACTTAAATTTCGTGATCAAATGTCTTATGGAGACGGGAAGGAAGAAAATAAAAATGTTTACAATGATCAACAAAACGCCCATGACGAAGAGATTGAAAAGGCCTTGGAAAAGGTTTTGACTAAAATTGTTGAATGGGCCCAGAAACAAGAACATGTACCAAAAACAATTCCCGAAAAAGTCACATTTCTGGAAGAAAAACTTCCTGTTGCTAATAACGAGGAAGAAAAGAAAATTTTGCGCACACTCCTCGAAAGGGCACAGATTGATCCAACTTCGGTGTATGGTTGTACCATTCTTGATGCTTTGACCTATATTCTCCTTCGAATTTATGCTTCTCCCGCAAAAGATGAATTGCTGAAACGTCTCTTACAAGAGATTGTAGAAATTGATGGTATGTGTTCATCAGGTCATACAAAATATTTCTTAAATGTGTTTAATGGTATTGATGATGAACTCTCGGTGAATATGATTTCTTTTGCTCAACAATTAAAAGCTATTTTGAATCATAAGTTAACACGCTCGGCACCGAATGAAAAAGCTATTCTCGGAACATATCAAGTGAAATATCAACGATATTATTTTCATCATATTTGTAAAGTAGTAAATAGTAATTTGTCCGAATGGAAGAAAGATTATGGTGCTGAAGATATTGAAAAAACTTTAATTCCAGTGATTGGAGAGTTTACGAAAGTTCCTGAAGTTTGGGAATGGAAAGATGGCTTGTTGCACTTGAAAGCAGGAACAGACGAAGATAATGCATTGCAAGATAGCGATCAAATGCAAGAGGAAGAAAATGAGGAAGAAAATAGTTAAAAATTTAATATTTAAAGGAAAAGAATGTTTTCGATTGCCGACGAGCTTACTCGTTGTCGAGAACAGAGAAAACTGCTTGCGTTGAATTGTCAACGAGCACTTGAAGAATTACACCTTGAATTGCAAGAAAATCTTTTTTATACTCTCCGTCATTTACTTGTTGAAAGAAAGGCTCTTCTTCGTTGTGAAATTCAAAAAGTTTCCCCCAAACTCTTTCATATCCTGCATTCTGAAGCAACTGATATTAATACTAAACGTCAAGCTAAAGAAATTTTAAAGAAAATCTTCGAAGATTTAATCAAAGCTATGGAAATTGGCTCAGCTCGAGGAAATCTTGATAAGAAAGAACATTCTCTGGAAATTTTTATTGATCGTTGGTAAATAAAAAGAATTTTTATCCTTTTGAAAAGAAACTTCTTTTCAAAATGAAGAAATGGTATTCTCTCCGCGAACCAGGTAAGATTTTTCCCATGGGAAAGATAGATTTATCTTATCTTAATTCAATTCAACGAAAGGCTCAAAGTTTAAAGAACTTGCCTAAAATTGTAATTGTCGGAGCTGGACTTGCTGGAGCCTCTGCTGCTTATTTTCTTTCAGCTCTCTCAAATGTACATGTCTTTGAAGGATCTGACAGAATTGGTGGTAGAGTTAAAACTGGTCCTTTGTATGATATTCCGCAAATTGAATTTGGAGCCGAATTAATAGGTTCGAATCATTCAATGTGGTTAACTTTAGCTCATCGGTTAAATTTAACTTTTACACTTGTGACTCCAGAAAATTATTACGCTGCTCAAGGTTGTAAGAATAATCTTTATTATAACAACAAACCTTTGCATAAAGATGAAGAGAAGAAGATTGAAGATGACATTAAAAAATTTCGCACTGCTTTAGCCGATGATTGCAAGGAAATTCCCAATCCTTTCGCTCCATGGAATATGCCTGATGACTTTTCTCTAGAAGGAAAGTTACACAATTTAAATTTATCTGACATTGGAAAAGCTTACATCCAAAAACAATTTGAATGTGATAACTTGGCAGACGCTTCTGCACAAAGCTATTTATCAATTTTAACTCAAGTTAAAGGAGGATCACCAAATTTGGATGGAAAAAGTTTCTGGGATACTGAACAAGTTTTTCGTTGTGCTGAAGGTAATGTGATGCTTGTTGAAAAGTTATTGCAACGTAGTTTTGTTCGAATGATGCATATTTTGAAAGAAATTAATACAGAAGAAAAGGTGTGTATCTTTGATTTTCAAGGAAAAGAAGTTCGTGTGAATTATGATTATTGCATTTTAGCCATTCCAGTTTCGCAATATCATAAAATTCGTGGTTTACATATTCCAAGTTTACCAATGGGACCAGTGATTAAATCTTTGTATGTTTACCCCCATCGAGATTGGATTCGTATGCATCAATCACCCAATATGTTTGCTTTACCTCAAGGAGAACTTTGGGAAACAACAGAAAATAGGGGTGATTATTTTCCTTTTTCCGAATTAAATAAGAACGATCGAGTATTAGCACACTTTTATTCCGATATTACACCTACACAACAAATCAATGAGTTATGTCCCTATTGGCCTCGTTATGTATATACTGAAGATTGGAATAAGAATCCTTTAATTGAAGGTGGTTATTCTTATATTCCACCCGGTCAAATGAAATTTATTAAAATTTATCAAGAAAGTTCCGCTCCCTTTCTTGCTGGAGAGCACACCGATCCAGTCTTCTTTGGTTATATGGAAGGAGCACTTCGTTCCGGTTATCGCGTAGCTAATAATATCTTTGAGAAAGTTTTTGCTAAAGAGGGAATTGAAATGGAAAAGCAATTTTAAATTATTCCACGCGTGGAATAATTATTCTTCATTTTCCCATTCTGAATCATTGGAGTTGAGCATTTCTGTAAAAAGCTCATAATTTCCACAACTCAAAACTTGATAAAAGCGTGCATATTTCTTTCCCGCTTTGTGTAACAATCGAGTTTTATCAGTCATAGAAAAGGGCAAAACAAGATATTTAGCAGCTACCATGTCCATTTTAAGTTCTGTAAGAATATCCCACAAATCTCTGTCAAATATATTTTCATGGAAAATATAATCAAGATGACGATTTTCAACCCAGTAGTCTTCATACGAAGTATGGGAAAGGTTATTTTTATATGTTTCTAGGATATAGCGAATAAAATCCTTATTTTTTGAAAGTAAAGAATATTTCACAACTATTTGAGGATTTCTGAAATAGTCATACTTAATGTAATCCAGAATATCTTTTCTGGCATTTTGTAACGGTGTAGTCAAAACTTCTCGCATAGAAATTCTATCAAATTTAACACCAAATAATTCAGCGATTTTAATCAAATCCAAATTGCATGCATTTGCAATATCGCCCGCGTTTTTCTGTACCAAAAATTTAGCAAATTCAAAATCCTGAAGTTGAGCAGGATCAAAATTGTCAACTTGTGTATCACATGGTTCGGGTGGGTTGTCGTTGATAGATTCTTTTGCATCTTCGTCAGGATCAGATGTAGGACATAATTCGGGTTTTTGATCTTCAATATCCAATCGTCTTATTTTTCTTGGAAGAGATTGTTTGAATTCCTCAAATTTACGAACAATAAACGAAGACCAACGCTCAAAAATACAAGAACCAAAGTACACTTCCATATTTAATGTTTTAAAATAATCCCATATCTGTTGCATGTACATGTCAGGTGCATTATAGATAAGACATTTAATATCGTTTTCCGTGAGCGATGAGAAATCTTTTGCTTCGATAAAAGGTTTCATATAATATGAATTTCCTCTTATCAAAGCACATCTAGCGATGCATTTTGAATCTCTTGGAATTTTAAATTTATCAACAATATATTCGAACAAAATTCCAGGTTCCGATTTTACATAGGGCATTGTGTAATATAACATAGAACGGATAATATCTTCACAGGGGGAAGATGAAGGATAATGTTCTTTCAAAAGTCTCTCAAAAAGACGAATTGACATACGAGAACATATTACCTTATTTAAACCTGAAAAATGAACTTCACCACAACCACATGCTCTTTCTTCTAGAAAAACATGTGGTTTTTTTGAGAGAATCATATCGTAGATTTTTTCAATTTGATCATCATGTTGTTCAGGGATATACGGATGAATGTTATCCTCTGAACGACAACTCAATAAACTTAATGTAGAGGAAGTAATATTTTGATAGACTTCATCAAGATATTTTGACAAAAAATCCAAAATATCAGACTGGCTGAAATGCTGAAATAGATCTTCAATATTGTTAAATCTAGCAAATTGTTTTGGTAATTTGCTTTCAATTGGTTCTTTGTTTAAAGTAAAAAAATTATCTGGTAAAATACAATCAGCTTTAAATTTGTCATTGTTCTGTGCTGATGAATAAGTGTTTCTAATTTCTGTAAGAAATTGAACTACTTCATTAATATCTGTAAACTCTTTATTATGTATTGTTCTACTATAAGCTTTTTCAACCTTTGTAATAAATCCAAATTCGGGATTATGATAAAGATGGACAATTCGAGAATTCGCTTGCCTTTGTACATAAATTGTAGGTGATTTGTTATTTACAGTCACCGAAAAAGAAGCAATTTCGTCGTTCCATTCGATACCTTGACATTTAAAATTATCATAAGAAGAGTATACAACTAACGATCTAAATGTTCTCCAAGGAAGTTTAGTTTGAAGTAACTCCAAAGTTTCGTGTTGTTCCCACTCAGGATTATTTTTGTGTTCCCTCAAGTTACTTTTTTCTTCAAGATAATGGCGATTCAAAACATTGTTCACAGGAATATATAAGGTGGCTCCACTTTGTTTTGTATGTAAAATACGAGACTTCTTCTCTTCTGGAATTTCATAAAAGGGAGGTGACAATTTTTTCTCTTGCATCAATTTCTTTTCTTCAGTTGAATAAGGAAAAATTTGCCATAATCTCTTTCGAGTTTCAACATTATGAACGCTTAACGGGTGGAAGGATTTGGTCTCAAGGGATTTGGTCTCAAGGGATTTGGTCTCAAGGGATTTGGTCTCAAGGGATTTGGTC
>ERZ724505.447-NODE-447-length-26575-cov-4.745626_pt1 | contig 26575 bp, 27 predicted proteins | sample MGYA00376038_ERZ724505 | MGnify/ENA primary metagenome ERZ724505 (study PRJEB28724, sample SAMN07190884) | wastewater metagenome | isolation source: effluent of sewage treatment plant in Hong Hong | place: Hong Kong | collected 2016-03-17 ...
GGCGAGCACCGCTATGAAATGCAGGGTGTGATGGTTCGCCAGATTGAGATGACAAGCCCTTCGGTAAAATAACTTCTGCTAAACTGTGAGTAATGAAAGAAGTTTTAGAGGAAAAGGTAGCCGCCGCTGTCAAAGAATTATTTAATGTCGAGGTCGAAGTTGAGTTGACTCGACCCGACGAACAGTTTGGCGACTATGCGACGAACGTCGCGCTGCAGCTATCCAAAACTGTTGGCAAAAATCCACGCGAAATTGGTGAGGCGTTGGGAGCAAAACTAAGCGACACATTAAAGAATGAAGCTTCTGAAATCAGCGTGGCGGGGCCAGGGTTTATAAATTTAAAACTAAATGACACAACCCTGTTTCAGGCGCTTAAAAACCAGCCGGCCAAAAGTCTTGCCGGCCAGGTAATCGTGGCGGAGTATTCAGACCCGAATCCTTTTAAGGTTTTGCATGCCGGGCATTTGTATACCAGCGTAGTCGGCGATGCAATTTCTAATCTGTTAGAAAACGCCGGTGCCGAAGTTCATCGCGTCAATTTTGGTGGTGATGTTGGCCTGCATGTTGGGAAAACCATGTGGTCGGTCCTAAACGAGCTAAAAGGCGAAAATCCAGACGGGCTTCTACAAATTAAAGATCAATCGGAGTGGTTGGCCGAGCATTATATTCGTGGCACGCAAGCATATGACGAAGACGAGCAGGCAAAAGCAGAAATCGTTGAACTTAATAAGCGAATCTACAGAATACACGATGTCGATGATCATGATTCACCGCTAGCACGCATTTATTGGACCTGCCGACAGTGGAGTTATGATTATTTTGACAGTTTCTATGACAGCATAGGCACAAAGTTTGAAAAATATTATCCCGAAAGCCAGACAGCACCAATTGGCATTAAAGCCGTAAGAGAACAGATTGGCAAAGTCTACCAAGAAAGCGATGGCGCCATTGTATTTGATGGCGAAAAACACGGCCTGCATACTCGGGTATTTATAAATTCAGAAGGCCTGCCTACATATGAGACCAAAGATGTCGGATTGGTGATCCTAAAAAATGAAGACTATCATCCAAATCGATCAATTATTATCACCGGTAACGAACAAGAACAATACCTAGCTGTAGTTTTAAAAAGCGTTGAGCAGTTTGCGCCAGAACTAGTCGCAGGTACCTCACATTTAACTCACGGGATGGTTAAATTGGCCGGCGGGGTCAAGATGAGCAGTCGTTTGGGAAACATTCTGCGGGCGATAGATGTATTGAGTGCCGCCGATGAGGCTAATCGTGCTCGAAACAATCAAGAAAATCCTGAAACAGTACTTGGTGCCGTAAAGTACTCATTCTTAAAAAACCGCACCGGCGGTGATATTATTTATGATCCAGCCGAATCAGTTAGTTTAGAAGGTAACAGTGGGCCATATTTGCAATACGCGCACGCTCGAGCCCAATCCATTATTAAAAAAGCCGGTGTTAGCCCAGATTTGCCAGAAGGTGTGGTTTTTGAAGCCGGTGAGCGTACGTTGGCGCGCAAAATAAGCGAATATCCAGAGGTGGTTGATAAAGCAGTTGATGAACTCATGCCGCACTTGATTGCGACATATCTATACGAACTAGCTCAAACGTTTAATCGGTTTTATGAAAACAACCGAGTATTGGATGACGAAAGGCAAGCTGTCAGACTAGGTCTGCTCGGACTTTACGCGCAAACTCTTAAAAACGGATTGGGCTTACTCGGAATCACTGCACCTGATAAAATGTAGCTTAAGAGGAACTATGGCTGCCAAAAAGACTAAATCGAATATAGAAAAGGCCCAAGACGTAACTACCGGCACGCCTATCCGTTTCGAAACGGCCAGCAGCAAACGTAAGCGCAAATCGCGCGCCACAGTATTAGTAACTGCCCCAGAGGAATTTGCCGGCGGCTTTGTAGACTTTTTGCGCGATAACGCGGTTGTCGGCGTGGCTATTGGTTTTGTTATCGGTCTTCAGGCCCAGGCTTTGATGAAGCAGCTGATTGCTAGCTTCATTGACCCAGCCTTCACACTGTTTTTTGGCCAGGCATTGAGCCAAAGAGCCTTTACCTTAACATTTAACGGCCGCGCTGCTACCTTCACTTGGGGCGCGTTCGCCTATGCATTGATTAGCTTTATATTCGTATTGGCTGCTATCTATCTAATCTACAAAGTCTTTAGATTAAATAAGCTTGATAAGCCAAAGGATGACAAATAATGTCAACCGACATGACAGAGGACGATTTCAAAAAGAAATTAACCCCTGAGCAGTATCACATCTTGCGTGAAAAAGGCACCGAGGCGCCCTTTAGCGGCAAGCTGTTAAATGAAAAAGGAACGGGCGATTTCGTCTGCATGGCTTGCGGCGCGGTCGTCTTTAAAAGTGACACCAAATTTGACAGTGGCAGTGGCTGGCCCAGTTTTTATGACGCAGCTAACACCAAAGCCGTTATCTTACAGAAGGATGACAGTCACGGTATGACTCGCACCGAAGTAATTTGCGCTAATTGCGGCAGTCACCTTGGCCATATGTTTGAAGACGCACCCGACCAGCCTACTGGCCAGCGATTTTGCATTAACTCAGCAGCCCTCGACTTCGAAGCCAAAAACTAGCAATAGTCCGGGCTTTCGCTGTTGTACTTGGTACCCCAAGCGGCCATTTGCCGGAGTATAGGCAAAAGGTCTTGGCCTTTGTCGGTCAGTGTGTATTCAGTGCGGGGCGGTACCTCAGCGAAATTGTGTTTAGTGATAATGCCGTGCTCCTCGAGGGTATCGAGGCGTTGAGAAAGGGTGCGGGGATTGATAGTGCCGACTGATTTTTCCAGCTCACAAAAGCGTTTTGGACCGCTAAAAAGGTCGCGCAAAATTAGCGCGGTCCATTTGTTGCCGACTATTTCCATGGCGCTGGCGATGCAGCCGACACGGGGTTCAATTGGTTTGGTAACAGATTGAGTTTTCATTACTTTACAAAGTATAGTATTAGGCTTATACTGATATGTATAAACTATAAAAAGTATAGCACAAAGGGGTAAAACATGAAATTAGCAGTTATCGTCGGCACGACTCGTCCCAACCGACAAACATTGAAACAAGCCAAATGGGTTGTTAACGGGACGGTTGAATTTGAAGACATCGATGCGGAGCTAGTTGACCTTAAAGATTATCCAATGCCGTTTTTTAACGAACCAGTCTCACCCCGCTTCAATCCTGACCGTAAAATCAGTGTCGAGGTCAAACCGTGGCTAGATAAATTAACCGAGTTTGACGCTTATGTTTTTGTAACCGCCGAATATAATCACTCTATTCCGGCTGAACTCAAGAATGCGCTTGATTATGTTACGTGGGAGATGAACCGGAAACCGGTCGCTGTTGTTTCGCATGGTGCTGCTGCTGGTGTGCGTGCTGCTACCGACCTGAAAGAAGTATTATCTGAGAGCAAGGCGGTGCCGATACCTAATTTTGTGGCCATGACAGGGATGAGCGAACTGATCGATGAAGACGGCAATTTGAACGAAACAGTTAAAGCCAACCCTTATGGCCCACAAACCACACTGAGAAAGCTTCTTGAAGAGCTCCAATGGTATAGCAATGCATTAAGCACTGCTCGAGTTCAAGAAAAACAACCTGCGACCGCCTAAAAGCCAACTATTTTGCTATGATGTAGGCAATGATTGATAAAAGAGCGGCGCCTACCAAAATTTTGTGGGTGGATTTGGAAATGACCGGGCTGGATCCTTTAGAGGATGTGATTCTAGAGGTAGCGGCCGAGGTGACAGATTTTGAATTCAAAACTTTAGGCAGTTACGAGGCAATTGTTAAGCAACCCAAAGATGTGGTGGTTGAACGGATGCAAAAAAATAAATGGTGGGCAGATTATCCTGCCAATCGCGATGAATTCGTCAATAAATTGGATTTTGGTAAATCTAGCGAACAAGTCGAGCAAGAGCTCATTGCGCTGCTTGAACAACATTTTGGTGAGGAGCCGGCTTTGCTGGCAGGCAACAGCATTCATAATGATCGTAATTTTATTAAGCAATGGTGGCCAGAGCTTGACCTGAAGCTTCACTACCGAATGCTTGATGTTAGCGCTTGGAAGGTGTTAATGCAGGCAAAATATGATGTCCAATTTGAAAAAAAAGAAGTCCATCGGGCTTTTGATGACATCCAGGCCTCAATTGCCGAACTTCAGCACTACCTAGAGTGGTTTCAGAAACAGTCTGATTAAGAAAATTGAATGTTGTCAGCGCCGGTGCGCTGTGGTGAGACCCAAGTTCCAGATACCTTTTTAAGATTGATTGCCTCGCGCCAGTTAAACAAGCAGCGAAAAATTGCGGCCAACTGCACGATGTTCATCAGGTAAAACACGAAGTACATCATCGGCGTGTAGAGACTCATTTTGATCTTTTTCCAAAAACTCATGTGCTCGTCTGGCCAGAGATTGAGCAGCAAATACACTGTAATTGTCATGTAGGCGCCGATGATCATCGATGGGTTCAGTAGCATGTAACAGACGTAGAGCACGTACAGAATAGCCAGCGGTTCAAGTAGCAGCATTATTTCGCCAAAAATCGCCATCGGTAAGCGGTAAAAAGTTAGACCTTTGCTGTATTGCTTGCCGCGGTTCAGGATCAAGCCATGATACTTCATAAGGTTTTGCATACTGCCCAGCTTCCAGCGGTAGCGTTGCTTAACCAGCGCCTTAAAGGTGCGTACGCCCTCGGTCATTGCCAAAACATCAGATGCATAAATAATGCGCTGGTCGCGGTTGCCGGCCGATATGACTTTAAGGCTTAGCCCGATGTCTTCAGTAGCTGTATCGTTATCATAAAATCGCACTCGTTTTAAGATTTCACGACGATAGGTCGAAGCAACACCACCGATAATATATTCACTGTTGGTAATCGAGAAGAACTTTTTTGAACGGTAGCCGATCATGTGTTCGAATTTTTGCAGCAAGCCTAAGATCGATACGCTGTCGAGTATTCGCACGTTAGCAGCAACTCCTACAACCCTTGGATCATGGAAATAGCTCACAGCGTTGGTGATGCTTTTGCGGTGCAGTACTGAATCGGCGTCAAGAGTCATGATAAGATCACCGGTTGTGCCGCGTCTGAGAGCGTGATTGAGAGCCTCGGCTTTACCAGAATTTTTTTGCTTGTACATAAGTCGTATATCGCGTTTAGGATATTTGGCAATGTACTGCTTAACCAAGCTTTTTGTGTTGTCGGTGGAAGCGTCATCTATGACTATAATCTCTAATTTTCGGTAAGTGTTAACCCGCACTGAGTCTAGGCAGCGGATAATCCCGATTGATTCGTTGTGAGCCGGTATCAAGACAGAAACTTTTGGCTGAAGCTTATGGTGGTTTCTCGAAGGGAAGCGAGCTCGGCGGCGATATTGCCATATGTCATAAAAGTTGGCTCCAACAAGGTATGCCCCAAGATGAATTATGTCGATAACGCTGATGGCGATAAAGAGATAAAAGAGGATCTGTAGCAGCATTTCTAGACGACTTTCTGCAGATCAAAAACGAATAGGCTGCGGTTTTGATACCAAAAACCTGAACAGGTCTGCAAAGTTAGGATTGGCGCGCCCTTGTAGTCAAAAAGCGAGCTGTCGGTTGGGCTAGTGTCATGTCGGCTGGCCATCACATAGGTGAACTTGTGTCCGTTAGTTGTTGTGACAACTGCCTGGTCACCCTTTTTGACATTTAGGAGCTTTGAGAAAACCTCTTTACGGTTATGACCATAGATAAATGTATTGCCGCTGGCGTTGTTGGGCGGGGGAGTCATAACAGCGTAGTGGGCTTTATTTAGGCTCAGCGTCCAGGTTTGCGACTTTTGATTGTAGTAGCCGGGTGCCACTTCAATGGAGATGCCTGCGGCCGGTATATCGATGTGGGATGGCTCACCAGAAATTGTTGCCTTCTCTTTAACGGCTGCTGTTTGCTGCTGCGATGCCGCAAAAACTGGTTGAGCGTTGGCAGTTTGCCAATGTTTAATAAAATGCTGTGAACTCATCAGTAAGCCAGCCAGTATAAAAAACAGGCCAACCAGTGTATAGAATCGAATCTTCTCTTTATTCATATAGTCCTTTAACAAAAAAGAGGGGATAGACTACGCCAATGACGTACCCGATCCCCTCCCTTTGTTTTGCAGACTGACGCGATTAAACCTTGTAGGTTCGCTGCGCGACAAGTCGTGCTACTGTTGAAAGCAAAATGACCCCACCGACGATAATGCTAACTAGTGATACAACCATTAATAGTTGGTTGCCACCTGTGTTTGGTAGAACTACTGCACCGGCAACAGTTGTTGCTGCTGATGCTGCTCCACCGCCTTTGCCTCCGTACATAGTACGTCCTCCCTGTTAATTTAGAGAATTTGGGTACACGAACCACATCTGCTCACGTGTGACAGATGTACCCTCGTGGAGATCCCAAGCTCTCTTAGCGATTAATTATACATAATGCTGACAAGATGTAAAGCATATTATTTAATATGCTTATGGTAAGGGAGATATTAGTTTTGATACCAGCGAACGTCGTCGAAATATGCGGTAATGCTTGAGTTTCCGACCACGATTACTTGTAGGCTGGCGGATTTAACATTTACAGATGACGGTGTATAGGAAATAGTAACGTCGCCGTTTCTAACTACGCGTACGCCGGTTTTATATTGTCCTGATATCCAATTACCATTTAGGTCGTATTCATCGATGTAAAAGCCGACTTCACCACCGCTGATTGTTTTAAGATTCAAGTATGAATTAATTGTGTAGCTTTTAGTTGAATCAGCGGCTACACGGGGGGAGAACAAATGCTTGTTGCTGGCTGCAGTCGTTACATAGACTGAATTTGTAGGATTATTTGGGCTACCGTTGCCGGCTGAATTCAGAGCTATTGTCGCAGGGCTATCTGTTGACCAGCCTGTAAACCCACCTTCAAACGTGCCATTAGAGATTAGTGTTGGTGTTACTGCTGGAGGTGTCGAATCAATCTGGACTGCAAACATTTGGGTGTTGTCCACGTAGGCGTTTATACCAGCTCCTGTCGCCCCGATCTGGAGGCTGGCTGATGCTACCGCAGCCGATGTAGGCTTGTAGGCGTAATTCATGTTTTCTGCAAATGCGCGACGGTCTCCACCTAGATATTTACCGGATATCCAGTTGCCATTTAGATCATATTCATCGACGTAAAAAGAAACTTCACCAGATGTAAATGATTGCATATAGACATAATTTTTAAAAGCGTACGTGGTGCTGGAGTTTACGGCAACTTTAGGGGAGAACAGGTAAGCTCCACCACTTGCGGGGCTTTTTATATTGAGCGATTTAGTCGGATCAGGATAGCTGCCATTACCAGCTGAGTCAGACTTAACTAGAGTGGCATTATTCGTTGTCCAGCCATCTGCCAGACCATTATTAAAGCTGCTATTTGGCAAAAGGTTAGTTGTGCTTGTTAGCTGACCTTTAGTGATATTAGTCTGAGCTAAAACACCGGCCGCTATTTTGGTTTTGGCATAAGCGGCTACTGCAGTCAGATTAGCAGTACTCCATTCATAATCGTCTGCGTTATTGCTGGCGCGGGTCTTGATATCGTGAAAGGTCAAAACAAGCCAACGCTTGTTAGCAATGGCATCGTCAATTTTTGCCTTAACTTGAGCGACAGTTGTTTTACCTTCGACGTGGTAATCATTAATTATGTAGTCGTTGTATGGCCAGTCATTGTTGTTTTGGTCAGCGAAACCACGTTGAGAGGAGTAATATTTAGCAATTTGTGCTAAGACGGCGCCGTTATAATCCCCATATGGGCTAGAAAAGGCCGTAGCATTAATGCCTTGAGCAGCCAGGTCGGCTTTGCTTTTTGTTAGCTCGGTAGTGACTTGTGCAGCAGTTAATACATTGGGCTGTCCGTCTGTCGCGTCGCTTGTAGCAAGATAGGGGTGGGTGACGCTGTGAGAACCAATTTCCCAGCCGGCGGTCTGGAGCGCTTTAACTTGTGTCCAGCTCATATACGGCGTTGAGTCATTGGCACGGCATGTGTTCGTTGCAGTTGTCATGCCAACACAGCCGGTGATAACGTAATCCGTTCCGGTCAGGCCATTAGCCTTAAGCGCTGGGAAGGCCTGAGTGTAGGTACTAGCTAGCCCATCATCAAAAGTGAATGAAATTTTGGCGGCAGGTAGAGGGTTAGTTACGGTGCTTGGCGTTGTAGTCGCTGCCAAAACGTTTAGAGGAGTTAGACTAACAATTGTAACAGCTGCGAGAGCTATAATTGTGCGAATTCGATTAAAGGATTTCGTGTTAATTAGTGGCATTTATGCGCTCCTGTAGTTATATAGCGTGCGGACTACCACCTTAACCGTACTTTGGGTATTTAGTATACAATTAAATCACATAAAAGCAATAGTTTTAGCGATTTTATGATAGTATAAATTCTCGCATATGGTATTTTCACAAAAGCAAATCATTTATTTCTCAGTCGGAGCAGTGTTGCTAATTGTCGTGGCGCTGGTAATGCTTCTGGGTAGCAAGCCGCCTCAAACAATTGATCTTATAGGAGGCCATGACTGGTCACACTTTGCTGGCGCATCGGCAAGTGGTGACGGCATTAATATATTGCCACTTAATCGAACCATTGTAGACCAGGACGGAACTAACCGGCCAAATCCTCCGGTTAATCTGGCGGGCCCATCACTGACATACAAGGGTGATTTTAAGATAGAATTATCGACTAATGGTTTTGTGAGCGGTGCTGCTTTTAGGCTTTATGAGGGCGTGCCAATAGTTTATGACGAATGGAGATACGAGCCGGCAAGTTTAGAAATAAAAAATGAGGGAAATATAACAAAGATTAGTTTGTGGAATGGCAAAGATTCTAGCCCTGTTACGGTACGTAAATATCCAAGTCTAGCAGCCCCAAAAAAATTATCAATTGAAAAACATAACAATCAGGTTACTCTGTATGCTGATGGCAAATTGATTTTTGAATTTAATGCCGCTCCTGTTTTTGAGTCCGGCAGGCTGTGGATCGGATTATCTGCCGAAGGCAACCAAAGCTTTCATGTTGCCTCGATGAAGCTACAGGCTGAATCTGACACAGTAAAGCTGACTGATGGCTTAACCGATTCAGTTTCAAAACAAGTCACCAGCGGGCGTATTAAATTTGGTGCAGCGGTAGCCTTGAGCCCACTTTTAACAGATGCAAAATACAGAAACTTGGCTCTTAACAAATTCAACATTTGGACACCAGAAAACGAGTTAAAAGCTCAGTTCATTCACCCGCAACAAAAAGTTTATTCATTCAATGAAGCCGACTTTTTGGTCAACACGGCCATTAAAAATAACATTGCAATTCATGGTCATGCTTTAGTTTTCGGCGAAGCCAATCCAAGGTGGATACGCAACGCACCTGCAGATAAGCTGCAGGCAATCATGACCGACCATATTACGACTGTTATGTCCCATTTCAAAGGCCGTGTTAACGAATGGGATGTCATTAACGAGCCACTTTCGGACGAAGACGCAGATTATCAAGCCAGTGGCAATGGACTACGCCGACATATTTGGTATAACGCTATGGGGCAAGGATATATCACGACAGCACTAAGGGCTGCGCATTCAGCCGATAGCAATGCAAAGTTGTATATAAATGACTATGGCCTTGAAGCTGATGGGCCCCGCTGGGAGGCAATGCTGCGATTGGTTGATAGCCTGCAATCAGCCAACGTTCCACTAGACGGTGTAGGATTTGAAGCGCACATTCATGAGGCGGGTGATCGGATTGATCCTGAGGTATTGTCGTGGCATATGCAGGAGCTGGCTAATCGCGGTCTAATAGCCCGCATTTCTGAAATTGATGTCTTTGGCGAAGACGGCACATCCCAACAAGCCAAAGATTACACCATGGTATTAAATGTTTGTCTCAAGCAGCCAAATTGCGTTGCCTACAGTAGTTGGGGGATTACCGATAAGTATGGCTCAACGACCGAGTACGATACTTACCCACTAGAATTTGGTAATGATCTGATGTGGGACTCATCTTTTAAGCCTAAACTCGCTTATCTTCAGGTTAGAAAAATCCTAAACAGCAGCCGGTAGTTTTATAATGGCTACTATGGATCACAAAACAGTAGAGGATTACGTGTTGAGCATGCCAAATGCCCGTTTAGACTATCCTTTTGGCGAAGAAGTAGCTGTTTATAAAGTCGGTGATAAAATGTTTGCCCTGATTCCTGAAGGAAAACAACCAGTAAGGATAAGTCTGAAATGCGACCCCGAACTCAGTAAATTACTGCGCGACAAATACGAAGAAGTTATGCCGGGCTATCACTTAAATAAAAAGCACTGGAACACCATGATTTTAACCGGCCAGCTCGGCTGGGAAGAAGTACAAGGTCTAATCAAACACAGCTATGATTTGGTGTCGTCCAGCTGAATCAGCAGAAGTTTGGCTTGCTCGTATTGACTATTGAGTAGCGCCTGACCATTTGGGCCAGATGTCTCTTGAAAAGCCAACTTTAAGTCGTTCATATAGCTAGATATTTTAGTGTGCATCACGCTCTTGTAGGTTTCGTTGTAAGTGGCTGCCGAAGCGGCTGATACAAGCTGTGCGTCGGTTGTTTTGCTAATTTTTAAACCCAATTCTTTAGATTTTACTTTTGTGCCGTTTTTTGTCATATAAGTTATCAAGTCAGATTGAGAACTACTTAGACTTAGACTTGCCGTGGCCGAGAAGTTTTTGTTTGCATCTGAAAGATCAGTTTGCTGCTGTGCATTGTCGGTTAAGTGGATAATCGCCTCTTGGTCTTGCGCGACAGTTGTTAAAGCAACTGAAGACCCGCCACCGCCTAAAAAGCCCTTAATTACTACAAACGCGATCAGCAAAATGACAAGTCCACCTCCAAATATCGCGATCCGCATTGGCAATGAACTGTTACTAGGTAAAATTGATCGACTATTTTGGTCTTGCAGAGGCTCATTAATAAAATCGTAGGCTTGATCAGGGTTAAATGTGGCCGGGGGCTGATCGCCTACTGGTTCAGGTTCGGTCGGAGGACGGCTATCACCTTGATACTGCACGTAATGACTTTCACGGGGCAGGTGCGTAACTGGGTGATAGGTTGGCGGCGGCGCGCCATTTTGCATCGGGCGACCAGCTCTCGAATTCATACTAGGATCATAAACCTGCTGCTGCATGTACGCGCCGGCGTATTTTTGCAAATGAGGCGGCAAGTTTCGCTGCATTTGTTTATCCATGGCAGATTTCACACTATCAGGGATGTAAGTGCCACGGTTGGCTTGCTCCTGCTGAGGAGTGGGCCGAGGTGGTGGTTGAGGGGACATCCCTTAATTAAACCATAAGCGTCTGACCGAGGGGAAGAGCCGTCTGTTATGCTATGGACATGACTAAGCAGCAACGCTTGGTGCTGGTGGTAAGCATACTGGCGTCTTTCGTGGCGTTTTTGGATAGTGCCATTGTCAACGTAGCCCTCCCAGCCATTCAGCGTGATTTGGGCGGCGGCCTATCGGCTCAACAGTGGGTAGTGGATGCCTACATGCTGACACTCGGATCTTTTATTTTGATCGCTGGCTCTCTGTCCGATCTTTTTGGCAGAAAAAGGATTCTTAACATCGGGCTGCTTGGATTCGGAGCCACCTCAATCTTGTGTGCTGCCGCTCCAAATAGTGAATTCCTAATTTTTGCCAGGGCTCTGCAGGGTGTAGCAGGTGCGTTATTAGTTCCTAGCTCACTCGCGCTTATTATTGCCACTTTTTCAGGTAGGGCGCAGGGTAAGGCAATTGGTAGTTGGACGGCCTGGACGGGTATCGCTTTTATCATTGGTCCGCTATTGGGTGGAATTTTGGTGGATTCGGCCTCTTGGCGCTGGATTTTTGCTATAAATATCTTGCCGATTACTATCACGCTTTATCTGTTAAAGCATGTTTCCGTACCCAAAAGAGAGCAATCGGCTAAACCTTCAGTTGATATTTTTGGAACGGTGCTATGCGCGCTTGGTTTGGGTGGAACTGTTTTCGCGTTAATAGAGCAACCACATTATGGTTGGACCGAACCCTTAATATATTTGCCGTTAGTCTTAGGAATCATACTATTGGTCGGTTTTATACTGCACGAAACACGCATCAAAAATCCAATGCTGCCGCTCGGTTTGTTTAGAAATCATAATTTCAGTGTTGGAAATGTCGCTACCTTGGCGATTTATGCTGGTCTGACCGCGGGCATGTTCCTTATCGTGGTGTTTTTACAGCAAGTATCAGGTTATTCGGCACTGGAAGCGGGTCTTTCGCTGCTACCCGTAACTTTAATACTTTTTCTGCTGTCTTCAAGGATCGGTGCCTTATCCGCCAAACTCGGGCCCAGACTATTTATGGGGTTTGGGCCGCTGATAGCCGGATCAGGTTTTCTTCTAATGATGGGTACTCCAGCAGATGTTAACTATTGGACTCAACTTTTCCCAGGGATCATTGTATTTGGATTAGGTCTGGCTCTAACGGTCGCACCTCTAACAGCCACTATTCTTGGTGATGTTGCTAAAGAACAGGCCGGTATTGCTTCGGCTGTCAACAATGCGGTTGCCAGAATAGCGGGACTGCTGGCGGTTGCCGCGGTTGGCGCGATAGTTGCCAGTCAATTCGGCAGTTCGCTCGATAAATTGGGCGATGGATACTATAATCCTACGCAAATAAATGAGCTTAAGCAGACGCCACTTGTTACCTATCCGCCAGGACTAGCCGAAAAGGGCTATATCGATTATGAAATTCTTAGTCAGGCTTCTGTGGAGGCCTTCCGTGCCGGCATTCTATCAGTCGCATTCCTAATAATGGCTGGCGGAGTTATTTCACTTATCGGAATTCGAAATCCTTCTAGAGTACAATAGGTTTACTTATGGACGCTGTTGAGGAAGTTAAAAGTCGATTATCAATTGAGGATGTGATCTCAGAATATGTTCAGCTGAAACGCGCCGGACGGAATTGGCGTGGCCTGAGTCCATTTAGCGCTGAGAAAACGCCTAGCTTTATGGTTAGTCCCGAGAAGCAGATTTGGCATGACTTCAGCTCAGGCAAGGGTGGCAACATGTTTAGCTTTATCATGGAAGTTGAGGGATTAGATTTTAAAGGCGCGCTTGAACTATTAGCACGTAAAGCCGGCATAGATATCGAACAATATCGTAGTTCGCCACGGTCTGGCGGGCCAAACAAAGAGAGAATTTACGAGCTGCTTGAACTGAGCAGCAAATTTTATCAAGTACAGTTTAGCAAACACAAAAAGGCTCTCGAATATATCTTTAAAAAACGGGCTTTTACAAAGGAAACTGCACTTGAATGGCGGCTGGGATATTCCCCAAATAATGGCACGGCTCTGATAGATTTCGCTAAGTCAAAAGGCTTCAATGAAACGGAAATGAAGCAGGCGGGTATTAGTGCTCAGGCCTACCGTGGCGGCATACAAGACATGTTCCGTGGTCGTATTATGATTCCGCTGCAAGATCCACAGGGCAGGGTGATTGGCTTTACTGCGCGACTCTTAGAAGACGATGCCAACGCGCCAAAATATATCAATACACCGCAAACAGTTTTATATGATAAAAGCCGACACATTTATGGTCTACATCTGGCCAAAGAGACGATCCGCAAGTCAAAATTCGTCGTCATGGTCGAAGGCAATCTTGATGTTATCGCCAGCCACCAGGCCGGCGTCAGGCAAGTGGTAGCTACTGCTGGCACGGCTTTAACCGAGCCAAATCTAAAAGCTCTGTCGAGATTCACCGGAGATATTAGACTGGCATTTGATGCAGATAAGGCCGGTGTGGCTGCGACCGAGCGCGCCATCCCAATCGCTAGCCGAGTAAAAGTTTCGCTAAGTGTAATTGAAATTCCTGGCCATAAGGACCCCGATGAATTGATTCGAAAAGATCCAAAATTATGGCAAGCAGCCATTTCAAACAATGAATATGCCTTGGATTGGCTAATGAAACGCTATTTAAAGGAACTAGATACGACTTCAGCTCAGGGTAAACGCCAATACAGCGACATTTTATTGCCAGTCGTACGTGGCTTAACAGATGACGTCGAGCGCGATCATTATATAAATGCCATTGCTAAGTCGATAGATATTAATCCCGAAGCTTTAGACCAAAAGCTCCAAAAGACACCTGCTACAACTCCAGAAACCAGACGTCGTCGAGTTAAAATCGAGCCTGCCAAGCTAGACAAAATCGCTGTCGAAAACAAAAAAACTCAAGATAATTTCTTAAGCCTAATGTTAATGCGGATTACATTGCGTGAATTCTTAGAGTTGATCGAGCCTCAAATGTTGTTTACCGATGAAGCCAAAGATCTGTTAAAGTTTTTAAAAACACATCCAGACTTCGGCGGCAAAGACAGCAAACAGGTGCAAAAACTTGCTGATTATGTTAAAATAGAGTCATTACTCTACGAGGAACTATACCAAGGCCTCGAGCTAAACGAGCTTCATTACGAAGCCGCTCGATTGCAGGCACGATTGGTAGAAACATTTATAAAAACTCAGAAAAATAAATTGGCCGACGAGTTGTCTGGTGCGGATGATAAAACAACGCGCGAAATACTCGAACAGGTCAAAAACTACGACGCATTATTAAACAACGTGAAAGGAGCCATGAGTGGCAAAGAAACCTAAGGAAAAGGCAGCTAAACCAGCCGACGATCAGCTACCGATAGATAAGCAGCGGGAAGAACTTTTTGAATTGGCCAAAAAAGAGGGTCACATCGATCAAAAAGAAATCTTTAAAGTATTCCCCGAAACCCCAGAAAATGCCGAGGCGCTGGACGCTCTATACACCGAATTGGCGGACTCTAACATTGAAATAACTACTGCCGGCATTGACCCTGCACTAAACAGTGTATGGGAGGCTGAGGAGCCCGAAGAAGAGGAAGCCGCCGCGCCAGCCGCAGCCGTTTATCTTGATGATGATGTCGCTGATGACTCAGTTCGTTTATATCTGCGTGAAATTGGCAAAATCCCACTGCTCAGTGCCGAAGAGGAATTGGCTTTGGCTCAACGAGTCGTGGCTGGTGACAAAAAGGCCAAAGACGAAATGGCCGAGGCTAACATGCGTCTGGTTGTTTCGATTGCCAAACGCTACGTAGGCCGAGGTCTGGATCTTCTTGATCTAATTCAAGAAGGCAACACTGGTTTGCTTAGAGCGGTTGAGAAGTTTGACCCAGATAAGGGCTTTAAATTCTCTACTTACGCCACTTGGTGGATTCGACAGGCTATTACGCGTGCTATCGCTGACCAAGCCCGTACCATTCGCATCCCAGTACACATGGTCGAAACGATTAACAAGCTGCTTCGTACCCAACGTCGTCTGACTCAAGAGCTTAACCGCGAGCCAACCAACGAAGAAATAGCCAAAGAAATGGAAATCGATGTCGACAAGGTCGAGCACATCATGAAAATTAAGCAGGATATCAGTTCACTCGACGCCTCAATCCGCGACGACGAAGAGGATTCAGTTTTGGCTGACTTTATCGAAGACGAAGACACCGTTTCTCCAGAGGAATCCGCCACTGGCCAACTTCTCAAAGAGCAGGTTAAAGATATGCTGGGTGCTCTAACTGAGCGCGAACAAAAGATCCTCAAGCTTCGCTTTGGTCTCGAAGACGGCAAAAGCCACACTCTAGAAGAAGTCGGGCAGGAGTTCTCTGTTACCCGTGAGCGTATACGTCAGATTGAAGCCAAAGCACTGGCTAAGCTTCGCAAACACCGTGATGCCAAAAAGCTTCACGATTATATCAAGTAAGTTCGACGCCAATTTCTTTTAATAACTTTGATAAATCCGCTTCAAGCTCTTCGACGTTTTTGTCGTTGGCTAAGAAGTAATCCGCGTTGGCGATCGGGCCACCTTTTTCGAGGTTTTCGATTTCTGCGTAGTCTCGGCTGCGGGCTTCCTCCTCGGTGAGGGGTCTAATTCGGCGGGCAAATAGCCTCTGGTGTCGAATCTTTTCGGGCGAGACAACAGCGATAATTACCGCAGCTTCACCAAAGCTATCTTTAAAGATTTTGTATTCTGTCCAGCTATATAGGCCATCTACGACAACGTATTTGTGGCCTTTCTCAAACTCTTCCTCAACTTGCTTAATGATGCGGACGGCGTAGGCACCTTTGCCTTCTTTAGATCGAATGTCTTCTCTAATAAACTTTTCGCTGGCGGCGTTTAACTCCATGTTTCGCTTCTTTATTTCATCCAGCGTGATGCCGCCGAAGTAGGCGGAAGGTAGGCCCTTTGCTTTCAAAAAATCTACGCAAACACTCTTGCCGGCTCCAGCCATGCCAACAAATACTAAAACTTTTTTATCCTTCATTGCCACCATTGTACAAGAACAAGTTTGTTATAAAAATAAACTTGCATAAGGTACTCTAAAGTTATATAGTATATTTGCAATAGGAGAATGTATGACCAACGTAGCCGAACGCAATTTTAATACATTTCACTTCGGTGACAATGTATACCAATTAGCTAATGAATTAATTCCGCAAATTGCTGAGAGACTAGATTTTCCGCTAAGCCAAGAACCCAACAGCGCTGAGCTTTTCGATCTTGTGGGTAAAATTGGCAAAAATAAAGTTCTTCGTGATAATACGGAAATTACTGCAATCGATCGCGATACGCAGGTCGGCTTCGTAGAACAATCAGGCATACAGGCTCCAATGAACCGAAGCTTAATTGATCCTGATGAGAGAGTCGATTCCCTGAGCGTAGATGCTTTTGTCCTAACTGGTGGTGTGGCGAACTGGCAGGACAGAGGTGGTGTACTTGTTCGAGACTTTCCATTATTTAAGCCCGTATATTTCGCAGTCGGACAGCGCCTTATGGATACCGCTACAGAAGTAGTTAACCCAAATGTAATAGGATTAAAAGACAAACTAGGTAGATATCCTACTGAAGCAGAGTATGCTCAGTTAGTAGTCGGAAGCGAATTGTTAGGTAGCGGTGAGCCTGTCACTTTGACTGTTTCTTCATCTACTGACGGGGAAGAAATCGCGAGAAGTTTTTTTGAAGACAACACTGAACTTTTAGATCGATCTCTTGCGTTTGCAAGGGTTGCTAATGCCGGCATTCAGTTTGCAACGCAGATGCGCAAAGCTGCTCAACTTCTGGATCCTAGCTTTGATACTAGTCTAAATAGTCCTCAAGTTTACATACTTACTGATTCCTTGCCAGTTGCTCGAAACGAAGAGCAGGAGTCACAGCCTACTAAATATCAAAAGGCAGCGACGGCCATGAGACAGATTGCTCTGTCGGCCAAAGTATTGCACGAAGCCGCCGGAGGCGAATAAAATTTTTAGGAGCCTAGGATGCTGACTGAGCGAGCCAGCACGAGGGCGAGTGTAAAGACTGCTACCAACGATTGAGCGCCCATTAGGAATTTTGCCTGCAAAGTAAGTGGCCGAGCATCAGACGGGGCGAAATTCACTGCATTTGTAACGGATAGATATAAGTAATCGCCAAACTGAGGTTGCCAATCCGGAAACTCGTCTTTCAGTTCATATTGCGTAAATTCAAAATCCTTATCGTATTTCGACCAAACCGTGCGAGTAAGTCCTGGACTGTCAATTTCCCAATACCATAGGGCAAAAACTATAATATTAGTCATAAAAATTGCCAAAGCGGCCGCAAGCAGCTTTTCGCCGCTGATAACCCCATGCTCGACGATCAGCGAATGTAAGACGTAGATCAGACCGCTAATGTTGGCGGCTGAAATTAGGCCGAGCAACACAACAGCCATTGCATGGTGTATGTCGCGGGCTCGCTTGTGATGTAAGTTAACTGTAAAACCGAGCAAAATTGCTAGTATGATCTCTGTTAATATGATCATGTACTGAGAGCCAGGAAGAAGCTCGCTACCGATGTGCCGAGTGAAGATCTGCAGCCCGATCGCGACCAGCAATGCCACCTGAGCCTGCAAAAGTTCTGTTCGCGTAATGCGATGATGAAGCATAAGCATTAGTTTAGAATGAAAACATGCAATTATCCAAACCAGAGTTGAGGACGCAGCTCAAAGCTAGTCGGTTGGCATTAAGCCCAGAGGAGCGCACAGTAAAAAGCAGGGTAATCTTAGAAAAGCTTTATAAATCTATTAACTGGCGAGATGTGGAGTCAGTTCACATCTATGAACCACTGCTTAAGCTGGGCGAGGTGGATATCAGTGGGTTCGCTTTTGACGGCAAGCTCTTTACTTCTAGAAAGATCGCGGAGGAGTGGAGGATTGTTGCAATCGATGGCACATCTCCAATTCCCGAACAGTTCGATGTGATCATTGTGCCCATGCTTGGATTTGATTCCAGCTTGCATCGCATTGGTTACGGCGGCGGGTACTATGATAAATTCCTAACCACTCAGCCGAAAGCAAAAAAAATTGGCATCTGCTTTGAAATTGGCAGGTTAAAAAGCCTGCCGGTGGAGCCACACGACATTAGTCTGGACATGATCGTTACTGAGCAGCGGATATATTAGGGATAAGACTAGTTTTTGTTAACAAAAAAATCGACCGTACACATTCCATACAGAATATGTACTTTTTATGTACGGATTCAATATGAAATCTGTTTGGCCCCAAATCTTATGATGCAAAAGGTTAGCCTGCGAAGTTAGCGTATACTGTAAAAGATGGCGAAAGAGGTTAGCGAGCGCAAGAAGCTAGTGGTAATTGATGGTAAAAGCGTCTTTTATCGTGGCTATTACGCAATGCCAAATCTCAGTACAAAAGATGGCAAGCCAACGGGTGGTGTTTTCGGTTTCGCGACCATGGCCCTGGAGGTAATTAAGCGGCTAAAGCCAGATTATGTAGCTGTGGCATGGGATAAGCCTAAGACAAATATTCGTAAACGCTTAGCACTGTATCCAGAGTATAAAGCCGGCCGTAAGCCGGCTCCGGCTGATTTCTATGAGCAGGTACCGATCTTGCATGAATTGCTCGATGCCTTTGGTTGGCCGCTATACGAGCTTGATGACTACGAAGCCGACGATATTATGGGCGCGCTGGCAGTACAGGCCAAAGCAAAAGATATCGAAACGCTGCTGGTGACCTCTGATATGGACATGCTCCAGTTGGTTAATGGGCATGTGCATGTCTACGCTCTAAAAACCGGCTTGAGTAACATTGAACTGTATAATCCAAAGAGTTTTGAGACTAAATACGGTATAAAAGTTGAACAATTTTTAGATCTAAAATCTATCAAAGGTGACTCGTCTGATAACATTCCGGGGGTACCGGGAATTGGCGAAAAAGGCGGAGTAGAACTGCTCAAAACCTATAAAACGCTTGATGGTGTTTACGAAAATCTCGACCTAATTAAAGAAACCACCCGCAAAAAACTCGAGGCCGGTAAAGAATTAGCCTATTTGAGCAAAGAGTTAGCCAGAATTTGGACCGACGCGCCAATAAAGCTTGATTTAAAAGAAGTAGATGGCAGCAAAAGCCATCCAGAAAAGATCTTGCAGCTGCTTCAGGACTTAGAATTCCGCACGCTAGCACGTCAGCTGCCGGAAATCATGCAGGTTGCAATCGAAGACCATCACCAGGCCAGCGGCACAAGCAACCCACTCAAAGCCGGGAAGCACACAATTATTGATTCTGAGCTGTCATTGAAGGCCTTAAATTTAAAAGGCGAATACTTAATTATCAACACCCGCTGTGCCGGTAAGCATGGCCGCAAGCCAGAACTAATCACGCTGGGCGACGGCAAGCAAACCTATACCCTCGATTTAAAAAAACTGGATCCCGCATCTGTAAAAGAGGCAATAGAAGATTTGCCGCCGTTGGTCGGCTACGATATAAAATCCAGCCTAAAGGTTTTTTTGGAACTCGGTCTAAAGATGCCGCCGGTACATCACGACGTGCTTATTGGCGCTTTTTTGCTCAACAGTCTAAGACGCGAACAAACTTTAACTGAGCTAGCCGAAACCGATCTAAGTTATGGCGGTTCGGCGTTTGAGGATCTGGACAAAACCGAATATTTAACCCGAGCGCCCGAATTCACGGCGGTTATCAACCAGCTTTATCAGCAGCAGGTAGTTGAAATTAAAAAGATTCCTAAATTTCCAAGCCTAGCAAAAGACATCGAGTGGCCCGTTATACCGGTGTTGGCCGATATGGAATACGTCGGCATCGACCTTAATACCAACTATTTAAAAAAGTTCTCTGATGAAGTCGGTGACTTAATATCTGATTATGAGCAGCAAATTTACGGACACGCTGATCAAGAATTTAACATTAGTTCGCCCAGTCAGCTGGCCGACATTCTATTTGAAAAACTTCAACTGCCCACTAAAGGCATCAAGAAAGGTAAAACTGGCTATAGCACAGCTGCTAGTGAGCTCGACAAACTGCGTGCCGAGCACCCAATTATTGATTTAATTACCCAGTACCGTGAAGTGACTAAGCTCAAAAACACCTATATCGACACATTACCAGAGCAGGTTGATGATAATTCGCGTCTGCATACCACATACAGCCTGACTCAGGCTCAAACTGGTCGCTTAAGCAGCCACGATCCAAATCTACAAAATATCCCGATTAGGACCGATTTAGGACGCCGGATTCGCACTGCTTTTGAAGCCGACAAAAACCATAAATTAATTAGCGCCGATTATTCGCAGTTTGAATTGCGTCTGGCCGCAGCGATTGCGGATGAGACGGAGCTTATCGAAATGTTTAACAATGACATTGACGTGCATATGATGACTGCCGCGCAAGTCTACGACCGAACTCCCGAAGATGTCACCAAACAGATGCGCCGAGCGGCCAAAGCCGTTAATTTTGGGATTATGTATGGTCAGGGTCCGCACGCTCTAAGCCAGAGCACGGGCATGGATTTCAAAGCAGCTAAACATTTCATCGATCGTTATTTTGAAATCCGCCCAAGGCTCAAAGAATTCATTAAAGACACGCGCGAGCTGGCCGAAAAACAGGGTTATGTCGAAACAATGCTCGGACGTCGCCGTCCAACACCTGATGCGAAATCTTCAAACTTCATGGTTCGCGAAGGCGCCTTGCGTGCCGCAGTAAACATGCCTATCCAGGGTACGGCTGCCGACATAATGAAACTGGCCATGATTGACGTTCATCAAAAGCTAAAAGAGCAGCACAACGAGTGTCAGCTCTTGCTTCAGATCCATGACTCCATCTTAGTTGAATGTCCGGCACCGGTCGCTGATCGCGTCGCCAAATTGATCAAAGAAACGATGGAGGCTGCCTACAAACTTCCAGTAAAACTCACCATCGACACCGCGATTGGCGACAATTGGGGCGAACTCTAATGGATAATGCTAAAACCCTACAATCCTACAATGACCACATTGACGACTACATCGCAGGCACGCCACAGCAGATAGAACTAGATTTTAAAGATTGGGTAGATGCTGCGCTTACAGTAATTCCCCCAGGCGCCACAGTACTTGAAATAGGCTCTGGGTTCGGTCGTGATGCAGACTATATTGAGTCAAAAGGCTTCAAAGTCATTCGTACTGATGCAGCCAAGGGCTTCGTTGATTTATTAATAAATAAAGGTCATGAAGCACGGCTACTGGACGCTTTAAAAGATAGTTTCGGCACTAATCTGGATATGATTTTCGCGCATGCAGTACTGCTTCATTTTGATCCTGATCAAGTGTTAATGGTTATTAACAAAGCCCACGACTGCTTAAAAAGTGGCGGTGTTTTCGCTTTCTCGCTGAAAGAAGGTACAGGTTCCGAGTGGTCGGAAGCGAAGTTGAATTCGCCCCGATATTTCAAATATTGGTCTGAAGCAGATTTAAAAAGCTTACTTAATAACTCGGCATTTAAAAATTTTGAGGTTTCCAAAAGAGATTCAGGACGAGACATGTGGCTGCAGGTGATTGCTAAGAAGTAGTTTTGCGGCGTTTGCGGGTGCGGGTTTTTGCGGTCACGACGCGACCGGTGCCGGCCCTCATTAAACGAAAGGCGAGGCTAATTATCCAGATAGCTAGGATTAGATCGGCGATGCTGGTAAACAGGCTCAGCAGGCCGTTGTGGGCGTTGAGATTGAGTTTAATGTTGATAAATGCCACAAAGGCTATCAGGAGTTCGGCTAGAATAAGCAGCTGAGCCAACCGACGACTGCGTTTTTGCTCGGCGGCGTAGCCAATCACGCAGACTATTCCAAACCAAGTGATAATCAGTACGTAAAAAACAAAAGACGTAAACACGTTTTCTAAACAATTCGGGCTATCATGCCGACAGGTCTGCACAACTGAATCCAAGCCTGTAAAGATATTAAGAATGCCAAGTACGATGAATTGAATCAAGGTTGCGGTGCCGGTTTCATATGTCAGCTTCATGCCATAAGCATTATAGGCGACAAAACAACCACTGAACATATTGCAAAATAAGCGTAAACGTGGTAGTATATACATAATCCACCTCGAGTGGGGTTTTATTTCTATGAAATACTTCATTGGCTACATGATTACAATTGGGCTTCTAATACTGCTGATTTTGTTTCTGATTCGCGGCGGTAACAATCCAGGTGCTCCCCATACAACCAAATCTTTGGCAAGCTATGCCACGACGGACGCCGAAGTCAGCTTTTTAAACGAGGGCCCAATAGTAGCGGCGTCAGAGCATCGCCAAATACTTATAACCGTAAGTCGAGACACTGTCACCTATCAAGAAATCGCTGGTTACAATGGACACGTAATAGTTACGAGGAACTTTTCTAATTCACAAAACGCCTACAGCCAGTTTTTGAGCGCGCTTGGCCACGCCGGATTTACCAAAATTGATAATGCCGAAGCGCTACAAAACGAAAAGGGGCTTTGTCCAACCGGTCACCGCTACATATTTGAGCTGAATCAGGGCACCAAGCAGCTTGAGCGGGGCTGGTCAACCAACTGCGGTGGAGCGAGATCATATTTGGGTAACACTGATCTTACAATTACGTTGTTTCAAGCCCAGGTGCCAGACTATAGCACGCTGAGCCAATCCGTATTTTAAGCGGCTATGCGACAATGTATGTATGGTGAAAGCGATTATATTTGATTGTTTTGGAGTTTTGGTTACAGAGGCCTGGCTGCCATTTAAACGGAAATATTTCAGCAATAACGCCGAGCTTTTTGAAAAAGCCAGCGATGCGGCTAAAAAAGCTAATCTCGGTCTGATTAATCACGACGACTTTATCAAAGAAGCTGCTAACCTAGCTGGAATATCACCTGATGAAGCTTGGGCCTATATTTCACGAAATGTGCCAGATGAAGAGTTATTTGAGTATATTGTTGAGCTCAAAAAAGACTATAAAATCGGCTTCTTAAGCAACATTGCCGGCGATTATCTAAACCGCATGTTTTCGCCAGAGCAGATTGCCTTGTTTGATGTTATCGAGCTGTCTTATGAGAGCGGCTTTATCAAGCCCGAGCCGCGGGCATACTTAAATATCGCAAAAAAGATGGATTTCGCCACCAAAGAAATGGTCATGGTGGATGATCAGCCGCGCAATATTTACGGCGCCGAAGAGGCTGGCATGCAAGCAATTTTATATGATAATTTGGAGCAGTTTAAAACTGATCTAAAGGCGTTAATTAGAGCTTAGCCGATCTGAAATGTTAGTCGCTTGTCGAGCTGGCAGCGGCGTTTTATCTCTGGGCTGCGCATTCTTAGCGTGCCGGCCACCGCGGCGCTAGGTACTTTAATAATAATGTCTTTATCACGGATCTGGACACCGACTTCGATGTTGAATTCGTCTTTGACATATTTCTTGATGCTGGCCATTTCGGATGGCTCGTCAAAATCCTTTTTGCTGAGTATGTTGAAGAGGGAGTCCATGGCTTTATTATAAGATATTTGTATGCCCGAGTTGCCGGAAGTTGAAACAATTAGAGTTGGTTTAGCCAAACTACTGCCGAATAAACTAATAAAGTCGGTTGATTTTGACTGGCCAAAATCTTTTCCGAATGCGCCAGCTGATGTGCAAAAATTTATGCTTGGCGCCAAAATAACAGATGTAAAGCGGCGTGCTAAAGTGCTGCTAATCGAATTGTCATCAAACTATACTTTGGTAATTCATCTAAAAATGACGGGCCAGTTGGTTTTTTTGGGCAGCGGCGTAAAGTTTGGTGCCGGCCATCCAAACGATTCTTTAATTTCTGATCTGCCCGACAAGTCTACCCGAGTGACTTTGAAATTTAAGGATGATTCAAAGCTCTATTTTAACGATCAGCGTAAATTTGGCTGGGTGCGACTGATGCCAACGGCCGAGGTAATGAACCTAGACTTCTTTAAAAAAGTCGGACCAGAGCCGTTAAGCGGCGATTTTAATGGAAGGCGACTTTACGAGCGCCTAATGCGGCGCAAAAACTCCTCGATAAAAGCCGCTTTACTTGATCAGACGATAGTGGCGGGTATTGGAAATATTTATGCCGATGAATCGTTGTGGGGGGCAAAAATTCACCCTGCGACTCTGGTAAAAGACGTGCCGGTAGCCAAGCTAAAAAAGCTGTATGAGGAAATTGTTTTCGTTTTGAAGCTGGCGATCGAAAAAGGCGGCTCAACAGATAAGAATTATGTTAGCGCCGAAGGGAAAAGAGGTAGTTATCTGAGCTTCGCGCGGGTGTTTCGGCGCGAGGGTGAAGCTTGTCCTAGGCATCCGGGTATAATTATCGAAAAATCCCGTGTGGCGGGGCGGGGCACGCACACCTGCTCAGTCTGCCAGCCTAAGCCGACTTAGCCAGCTGCCTGAGGAGCGCGTTGACTTCTTTGTGCGAATGCAGCCGATACGGGGCATGGGTGCGGCCCCGGCCCACTTTTATGCCATAGGCGGCGTCTGGGACGGCTTCAAACAGCTCTTCGTCGGTGGTATCATCGCCAATCGTGAGCATAAAATCGTAACTTTTTGAGAGCCAACGTTCGGCCGCCTTTGCTTTGCTGATCTGCGGATTTTTTATTTCTAAAACCTTATTGCCCTGCATCAGCTCTAAACCATACTGTTTCAAAATAGGCTTGAGCACCCGCTTGATAGTTACGGCATATTTCTGAGCGTAGTAAGGTGGCGATGCACGGTAGTGCCAAGCTAGGTTATGGGGCTTTACTTCAACGCGGGCGCCCGGAGTTTGTGCCGTATAGCGCTCAAGGACTGGCAAAACTGAATATTTCCAGGCTGTATCTGGTTCTTCAATAATTTGCCATTTTTTATGTCCGGCGACCTTTAGCGAGGCGCCGTGCTCTGCCACCAGACTTATCGGCAAATTACCAAACCACTTCTCAAGATCGTTCGGGCTGCGGCCGCTAATCATGACAACCGTATTGCGGGGATCATTACCGAGCTTAGTTAGCAGGTGGATCAATGCTTTTGGCGGTTTAGCATCTAGATAAACATCATGAAATGGGATCAGACTGCCATCATAATCAAGGAATAGCAGCCGCTTTTTTGCCTGTTTGTATTCAGCGGCCATCCTAGTTTGGAGTCTTGCTCGGAGCGGCCTTGTGATCGTAGGAGTACCAGGCAAAGGCTGATTTAAGACGGCTACGAAATCCTTGGCCCAATCCTGCACGGTGTTGGCGGCAAGTTGGCGGCGCATTCGTTTTAGTCGGCGGCGCAGTTCGCGTCGCCTCATGCTCAAAGCTTTGTTGAGCGCATCTGCCAATTCTTCTGGCTTGCGGGGGTTCACGATTAAAGCGTCTTCGAGCTCTTTTGATGCGCCAGCGGTTTCACTGAGTATTAAAACGCCGTTTTTGTTTGCACTGGCGACAAATTCCTTAGCAACTAGATTCATGCCGTCGCGGAGTGGCGTAATAAAGGCAACATCGGCAATTTGAAACAGGGCGGTAACTTCTTCGAATGGTATGGATTTATTGATATAGTCGATGGGTTGCCAGTTAGGCGTACCCCATTGCATATTTATGTCTTCTGCGGTTTGTCTCAACTTTTTTGCAAGGCGTTGGTAGGCTGGCACGTCAGCCCGAGACGGCGCCGCTACCATGGCGAAGACGACCTTGCCGCGAGCTTTGGGATACTTTTGCAAAAACACGCCGTAAGCTTGCAGGCGCTCGACTAATCCTTTAGATGGATCGAGCCGGTCGACCGCTAAGATAACCTTCATTTTGTTGTATCGCTTTGAATAATGTTTGATGGCGGCTTTGACTGCTTCGGATTTGTTGGCTGAAGAATATTTCTGATAGTCAATCCCCATCGGAAAGTCGCCAATTCTGACCAGTCTATCTTGGTAAACCAGCTGATTATTGTCGACTTCGGCAAGGCCGTCGGCTTGGGCCATATCCAAAAAATTTGTCACGTAATCTGGCGTGTGGAAACCGATCACATCGGCGCCGAGCATGCCGGCTATTAGTTTTTTATGCTCTGGCAAACGGCTGAATGTTTTTACTTGTGGGAACGGGATATGCAGAAAAAAACCAATACTTATATCAGGGCGCCCAGCTCTGACCAGCTCCGGCAACAAGAGCAGCTGGTAGTCGTGTATCCATATTTTACTGCCCGTTTCTGAAACGTTTAAAACCGCCTCGGCGTACTCGTGATTTACGCCACGATA
>ERZ724505.449-NODE-449-length-26477-cov-4.259897_pt1 | contig 26477 bp, 30 predicted proteins | sample MGYA00376038_ERZ724505 | MGnify/ENA primary metagenome ERZ724505 (study PRJEB28724, sample SAMN07190884) | wastewater metagenome | isolation source: effluent of sewage treatment plant in Hong Hong | place: Hong Kong | collected 2016-03-17 ...
CCTGGATGCAGACCTACACCGGCAAGGCGTGGTACCCGATGACCCCCCGCGCCAAGGACGTCGACATCGAGGACATCGCGCACGCGCTCTCGCTGCTGTGCCGCTACGGCGGGCACTGCAACCGCTTCTACTCGGTGGCTGAGCACAGCGTTCTGATGGCGTCCTACGCCGAGGCGAACCTCGGGACGGAAATCGCTCAGATCGCCCTCATGCACGACGCGACCGAAGCGTATCTGACAGACGTGATCCGGCCGATCAAGGCTCACCTCTCCAACTACAGGGAGATCGAGAACCGCCTGTGGCTCTGCATTGCCGAGCGCTTCTGTCTCCCCCAGGTGATCCCCGATGAAGTGCATCGCCTCGACAACTGCATCCTTCGGGACGAGATGGACGCGCTGCACATGCCGCCTCCGATGGAGTGGGACATACCCGAGAACGGTCTGGGTGTTCAGATCGCCGGGTGGGAGCCCAAGTTCGCCGGTTGGGCGTTCCTCGGCATGTACCAGAAACTCTGGGGCGAATGATGCAGATCATCGGATGGCCCTTTGCCCTTTACAACGAGATTGACGAATATGCCGCAGAATGGCTTGAGAACCTCATCCGACTTGGTGTCATCGCTCCAGGCATCGTCGATCGCCGAAGCATTGAAGATCTTCGAGGAGATGACCTCAGACAGTTTCGACAGTGCCATTTCTTCGCTGGCATCGGAGTTTGGAGTTACGCCCTCCGTTGCGCGGGCGTGCCGGATGACGCTCCTCTTTGGACCGGATCATGCCCCTGCCAACCTTTCAGCGCGGCAGGCAAAGGAACAGGGGTGGATGACGAGCGGCACCTATGGCCCGCTTGGCAGCACCTCATCCGTCAAGAACGCCCGCCACGCATCTATGGAGAGCAGGTTGCGAGCAAGGACGGCCTTGGTTGGCTCGACCTTGTACTCGCTGACATGGAAGCCGAGGACTACTCCATCTGGGCGGTCGATACCTGCTCTGCGGGCAGTGGGGCGCCGCACATCAGGCAAAGGCTACGATTCTGCGCCGACGATCTTCGATTTGCCTCAGGTGGGCTGGAACACACCCGCCTCTACCGACCACAAGGGCGGATACTTGGGTGGTCGGATGCGGAATGGGGAACTCTCGACAGATCGTCTGGACGTGACGGCTCAGTTGACCGGCTGGCCGACTCCGATGGCCAGAGACAGTTTTCCGCCTCACACAGAAGACTACATTGCAGCCAAGAAGGCTCAGGGTCACGGAATGTCGAATCTCAACGACACGGTGATGTTGGCGGGGTGGGCGACTCCAGTGGTTCAGCAAGCAAACGGGACACCGGAACGCTTCTTAGAGCGGAAGCGGGAGAGTATGGCTCGTGGTTCTCAGAGCATGGGCGTGTCGTTGAGCGATCTGAACATGCAAGTGCAAGCGTGGACAACGGACTCTCCAGCCCGACTAACGGCTTCTGGCGAGATGCTGACTGGCTCTTCTGCCGGGATGGAAAGTGGAGGCCAGTTGAGCCCGGCACATTCCCGCTGGTTGATGGGTCTACCTTCCGTGTGGGATCAGGCAGCACCTTTGAAGGCAAGTCGCGCCAAGGGATGCTCAAAGGCTACGGCAACGCGGTCGACCTCCAAGCCACGATCGACTTCATCGAAGCGACACTCGAACCAGATGTCGTTGACCTTGTACGAGGTGGCACTGATGCGCCTTGCCAATCACCTTTAGAGTTATATACTGCCCGAAAGCGTGACATCGAGGATCTGGCATGAGCGAATCGCGTGACCACATTTGCCCCCGCTGCGGCAGCTACCTGCCGACCGTCACGGTGCAGGTGCCTGTGTACGAGGATTGTCACTATATAGACGAGCGCGGCCCGGTCGAGCGGAGAGTTCTCGCTCGCTACGAGGAGCGCGAGGAAGTCGCCGAGTGCGTCCGCTGCACGGGGTCGTACTGATGAAACACGAGTTCTCATTGGCGAGCAAACTGGCGACGCTTGATGTCGGTCATGTCATCTACTTGGACGACAATGATCCCGTTGCCGAAGGTCAAATGATTGCGACGCAGATGGAGCGTCAGGTCACCAACGTCATCTCAAAGAGCAAAAAGTTGACAGGCCGTCGGTTCAGCACAGCGCGCTGCGATGTCGTCATTGGTCGGACTATGCGACCCATCATCCGCATCGAGAGAACAGAGTGATGCAGGACACCAACAAATACGCGGCGACCTGCTACCGCTGCGGCGAGCGATGCGAGGTGGGTGAGGGTCTCGTATCCTACCCGAAATGGGATCACCGAGAAGCATGGTCGCGTCGCACAGAGGGCATGGTCCTGGTCGAGCACAAGGGCTGCGCCGAGAAGTTCGCCGGGACATTCGTCCACTACATCTATCAGCCGGAAGGGAGAACTCCGACATGAAGTGGATCCTGATTTGGTTCGTCACAACTGCCAATGGTGGCGGCGGCAGTGGCTCGGCCGAGTTCAACAGCTATGACGCCTGCGACAAGGCCGTCGAGATGGTCGAAACGGCGACGAACGACTGGACGCGAGAAAGCATCGCCTTCTGCGTGGCGAAGGGGCGCGAGTGATGCGCAATCTCCCCCGCAACATCATCACGGCGATCGACCGGTTCGACGAGGCGGCGCAGCGTTTCTCCGTCAAGGGCTCGTTCCGTCCGGAAGACGCCCACGCCGCCGAACACCAGCATCAGCAGGCCCGCGAGAAACTGGAAATGATCATCCAGAAGGCATTGGAGAAGCGCTGATGGCCATCTGTTTCAAAGGGCACATGCTCTGCTTCGCCACGGACGCCCGCAGGTCGACCCAAGACCTCGCCTGGGCTCTGTTCAGCGCCATCCAGCAATCCTATCCCGAGAGGCTCGCCAAATGACCATCACCGCGAAAGTCATCGCCCACAGCCGCGTCGATGCAGGCGTACCAGACCTGATCACGCTGCAACTCCGCTATCCGCGCTTCATCCATGCCGAGGCCAAGACGCACCGCCTCATCCGCATTGACGATGCGGAGTACGAGTTCCTGCAAGAGATCTCGTTCATGGATGACGAGAACCTGAGCCGCAACGCCAGCAGCAGCCGGGCGATCCCGGTCGAGCGGATGATCCAGGACGTTATCGATGACCCCGCGATGCCCGTGCGCTGGGGCGCCAACCAGCCGGGGATGCAGGACGCGGGCGATCACGATGCCACGGTAGTCTGGGCAGATCATACGGGTCCAAGCGGAAATTGGGGTTCGCCGAAAGATGCGTGGCTCTGCGCCCGCGACAGGGCGGTCGAAGTTGCCAAAGGCTTTGCCGCCGTAGGCTACCACAAGCAGGTCGTCAACCGGCTGCTCGAACCCTTCAGCCACATCAGCGTCGTCGTCACCGCGACCGAGTGGGACAACTTCTTCGCGCTGCGCTGCCACCCGGATGCCGATCCGACGATGCGGGCACTGGCCGAGGCGATGCGTGATGCGATCCAGGCGAGCAAGCCTACATGGCCGGTTGGAGATTGGCATCTGCCCTATGTCTCGGAAGATGATCGTCAATCCTTCAGGGTCAATCGAGACGAGAAGAAGCAGTGGTTTCTCGCCATGATCAGCGCCGCCAGGTGCGCTCGGGTGTCCTACCTGAACCACGACGGATCGAACCCCGACATCGACAAGGATCTCGCGCTGGCACAACGGCTGTTGGATTCGAAACACATGTCTCCGTTCGAGCATCAGGCCAAGGCGTGGACCAACGGCGTCCAGAAGACCCACCTGAACGGCAACCTGCGCGGCTGGCACCAGTTCCGCAAGATGATCGAGGCACAGGCAGCATGAGCGCCCAGGACGACGCCTTCAAGGAAGGTATGCGGATGCGCCGCGACAACGTGACGGAGAGCGAACTGATCTTCGAACTCGGGAAGCGCACGCTCTCGGGCTCCGTCCACAACGCTTCGGTCGTCGAAGGGTGGAAGTTCATGGACCGGCTGATCTTGGGCCTAGACATGCTGGAAGGCCGGGCATGACCATCCTGATCTACGAGTGCCCCGAGGCGCCACCGAAGCGCCGCTTCATCGCTCAGCACGAGCGCATGGAGAACAGCCTCTATCTGACCTGCCACGGCCCCACGGCCGACATCGCCAGGGCCAAGGCGCAACTGATGCTGGACTACGCTTCCCTCGATCCGAAGGAGCGCACCGGCTTCAAGCTGAAGGATCGTCTCGAAGCCTTGAACGGCGGAACCTTGCCTTCCCGTAAACCCCACCGCGACGTCGACGACCTCGCCTGATACCCGGAGACTCGAATTGCCGAACGTGACCCTTTACCCTGGCGACAACCGCCTCACGCTGCGTCGTCTGATTGATGAAGGGGTGCGCGTGCATTCCGTCGTCACAGACCCACCCTATGGGCTCGTCAGCGTCCAGAAGCGGTTCGGCAAGGAGGGATCAGCGGCGGCGCGCACCGAGGGCAATGACGGCTCTTTCGCGCGTCTGAGCGGCGGCTTCATGGGCGCGCGATGGGACGGCACCGGCATCGAGCGCGATCCTGAGTTCTGGCGCCTGATCTATGACATCCTGCTACCAGGTGGCTATGTATTCGCGTTCAGCGGATCACGCACTGGTCACTGGCAAGCCTGCGCGATGGAGACCGCAGGCTTCATCATGCACCCGATGCACGGCTGGGTGTTCGGCTGCATGGATACGGCGACCGAATGCCTGACGCGGCGCGGTTGGTTGCGTTACACCGATCTTCTGCCGACCGACGAAGTTCTGCAATGGAACAGCGAGACCGATCTGCTTTCTTGGGTCGTGCCGCAGCACATCCACGAATATGACTTCGATGGGCAAATGGTCCAGATCAAGAACCGCCACACCCATCAGGTCTTGACCCCGAACCACCGCGTCTATGCCAAGATCAGGCGGCATTCCCGCCATGCAAAGCCAGTAGCCTATGAAGTGATCGAATCGCGATTCGTGGATTCGCGTCCCGGAAACTGGCAGGTCAATCTTCCGATGGCGTCCTTCCTCGAAGGTTCGCAAAACTTCGATGTGGAACTCGCCTATCTCGTCGGATGGTGGCTCACTGATGCCTGGGCGCACAAGGACGCCAACGCCGTGTGCTTCTCGCAATCGAAGTCTGCAACATTGGCGAAACTGCGTGATGCGCTGTCGAAGTGGAACCCGAGCGAATACGTCAAGAAGGCGAAGAAGGCCACCCACGCCGACGAGCATATGTTCTACCTCAGCGGCCCGCTGGCCGATCTGCTGCGGCGGGACTTCCCTGAGCGCAAGCTGACGTGGGATATGCTGGATTGGTCCATCGAAGCGCGGCGGGCGCTTTACGAAGGTCTGATGGATGGCGACGGTTCTCGCAAAGAGACGCAACACGCGGAAGCCTTTTGGTCCAAAGACCAGGATCGCCGCGATGTGTTCCTCGCCTTGGCGCTCTCTATCGGCGTCCGGTGCTACGAAGACCCCGTGAAGGGGGTTGTCTACGTTAACCAGAAGACCCGCACCACACAGGTTCAGGACAAGCAACGTGCAGATCGGCTTCCCTACAAGGGAAAGGTCTGGTGTCTGACCGTGCCGACAGGAGCATTCGTGGTGCGCCGCAGCGGGCGTCCGTTCATCACCGGCAACAGCGGCTTCCCGAAAGCACACGCGGCCGACAAAGCGATCGACAAGACGCTCGGGGTGAAGCGCATGATCCCCGGTGCAGATCAGCACCGCGACGGCTCGTGGATCAAGGACAACGGCCGCGAGTATCAGCCTGGCTCTTATGTGCCGGGATCACCAGAGGCCGCGCAATGGGAAGGATGGGCATATGGCACCCAGGCGCAGAAACCCGCCCTTGAGCCCATCTACCTCGGCCAGAAGCCGTTCAGCGAGAAGACCGGCGCCGCGAACCTGCTGAAACACGGCGTCGGCGCAGTGAACATCGACGGATGCCGGGTGCCTTCTGAGACTGGTGGACGACCGCTACGCGAAGTTGCCGCACTGCGGGATGACGTAGAATACAACGGCATTTCACTCTCAGGTCGAGCGGACGGCTCACTTCAATCGTCGAAGGCTGTGGGCATAACCGACCAAGGCCGTCACCCGGCCAACCTGATCCTCGACGGCTCGCCCGAGGTTGTGGCCATGTTTCCGCACGGCAAGAGCGGCACAGGCGCAGTGAAGCGCAAGTCGTCGTCAGACCAAGAGGGCAACACCGGTTCGGCCTATGGTGCCGAGAGCCGTGCCGAAGGCACACCGATGATCTCTTACGGCGACGAAGGTTCTGCTGCTCGCTTCTTCCACCAGTTCGGCCCCGACACCGATCCTCTGTTCTATCATCCGAAGGCCGGGAAGCAGGACCGCGCAGGATCCAAGCATCCGACCGTCAAGCCAATCGCGCTGATGCAGTACCTCATGCGGCACATCACGCCGCCAGGTGGCACCGTCCTCGACCCCTTCGCGGGCAGCGGCACCACAGCCGAAGCTGCACAGCGCGAAGGCTTCGACTGCATCCTGATGGAAGCGGAACCCGAGTATGTCGAATTCCTTGAGCAGAGATTCAAGATCGGCAGTGGCAGCTATGCAACGGAGTCGCACCCGTACCTCGAACTGCTCGGAATCCACTTGTCGTCTTCATGAGCCAACGGTAATCACTATTCCAGTTACTATAAAGGGGACATCATGAACGATTCGCGTTTGCCCTTCTCGTCCTACGACGAGACGACAGGAGCAATGCTGAAAGCCTGGGCCGTCGAAGACAGCGGGAGTTGGGAAGAAGACGTCGAGCGGGGTAAGCAGTACGCTGACGATCTCGCGAATATCGCGCGTGTGGACAACAATGACGCGCTGACAGTCCGCGTGATCAGAGGTGCGACTAAGAAGCGGGATGGAGTTTCGACCGGCTTCATGTTCCGTCTCGCAGAGAGGCTGCGGTATTTGGCGCCGATGCTGCTGGCGATGATCAGCGCGGGCTTCCACCTATGAGCCCGCGAAACAGACTGCGCCTGATCCTGGTCGCGGAGTTCCTGCGCAGCCCGCGCTTCATGATCTGCATGTTGCTCGTAGAGATAGTCGCCGCCGTCATCGTACTGCTAAACGGCGACTATCTCTTTGCAATTCCCTTTGCTCTGGTCGCTCTGCTTGACCTGCGAGCGCTCAGGGCGTGGGCGGCGGAGAACCTGCTTTCACGGCGGTCCAGATGAGGCCAAGCACGCCTGCCACGATGATGCCGACAGCGGTCAAGAGGCCCTGCCGTTTCACCGTGGCGATCGACTCGCGCCAGGCGCGGAGGTGCTGCATGTCGGCTTGGAAGGCGAGAGGGTTCGAGGTATCGACGCCCATCACCAGAAGCGTCTGACGCATCACCTGGTGGGCTGTTTCCTCGGCCGTCTTCTTGACGAGCGCCGTGATTTCCTCGTCAGTCATCTGCTCATCCTGTGCCAATTCACCGGTCCACTTCGCACTGCTTTCCCCTGACCGGCACTCTAACATTTGCCGTCTGAAATCACCATCTGACGGAGACGATATTATGCCTACGTGTTGTTTCTGTTTCAGCGAAAGTGCGTCTAGGTTGTCCCCTCAAAGGTGACTTTGGACTTGATGACGCCCCATGCCATCCACGCGATGCCGCCGATGATCAGAGCGCCCGCAACCATGTAGAAGCCGTTCACGGCGAGATCCATGAAACGCTCATCGGCGCCGATCTGCTCGGCGACTTTCTCGACGACGACGGCCATGCCGACGCCGCTACCGGCAGCGAACGTGCCAGAAGAGGTCTGGGGCAGAGTCTCGACCGCTTGCTTGCCGAGGGGCTCGTCCGCGCTCGTCTTGTAGCGCTGCAGCGCCTCATAGGTCTTCGGGCCGACCACGCCGTCCACAGTGATCTTGGAAGCCTTTTGGAAGGCGATGACGGCCTTCTTGGTGCTCGGCCCGAAGTCCCCGTCCACGGTGACAGCGTAACCGGCGCGACGGAGCAACTGCTGCACCTCGCGCACCCGCGCACCCTGGGAGCCCATGCGCAGCATCGTCGCGGCGCTGGGAAGCTTCTCTGGCGCCTGCTCGCGCAGCAGACGCAGCGCTGCGGCATAATCCTTGGCCATCTTGGTGTGGTAGGAGTTCTTCCGGTATGCCGGGCCGTTGTAGCCTCGGGCGAAACCGGACCAGTCGAGACGATCGAGTTCGTCTTTCAGATCGAAGTTGACGATGTAGCGGCACATGATGTCGACTTGACCGGCGAGTCCCGTCTCGGCCAGGTCGAACATCTTCTCCGGACTCTCAAAGCCGAGGGTCTTCCAGTGCGATCCCATCACCTGACCGACGCCGATGGAGATCGAGGACAGCGCCGCCACCTTGTTGATCGTGATGGCACGTTCCAGCATGTCGTAGCGGCGGCGCTGAGACTTGGGGTTCTTCACCATCCCGGCCTCGGGTGCCGCCAGACCTGCGCGGACAGCGGTCGCGCGCTGCTCGCCTTTCAGCAGCCTGTAGAAGTAGTGCCCTTCCCACCTGATCAGCGGGGCGTCCTCGGCAACGTCGGTTGCGAAGATCTGCCCATTGCTCTCGACGTTGACGACAGCGACAAGGGCGGGCAGGGAGATGCCGTGCTTGTCGGCAACCGTCTTCAGGGAGCGCGCTTGCGCGAGGGTCAACGACATCAGATCACCTTGGCAGAATCACTTGATCAGTGACCACCATACTGCAAAGGTGAACAGTTGACTATAGGATCAGGCCCACTTAGGCTGCGGACTTCAAGCCGACCTGGATACCCGAGAGGTCGGCCCCGGCCCAGGCAACAGAGGTGGCAGGGTTGGTTTCCCAGACTTTCTGCCAAACGGTGCTTTCCCCGATGGTCTGGTCCGCCCCATCGTAATCGGTGCTGCCGAGCCGCAGGAAGTGGGCCAGCTTGGATGGGGTGCCGCTCTTGCGGTGTGCCCGCCCAGAGGCCACGACGGCGACGATACCCCCAGACCCGGCATAGGCGACGGGGTTCCAGGAGGTTCGCTGCCCTGCCCCCGTGGACAGCAGGCCGGTCGTCGGGGCTGCCGTGTTCAGGTCGGTGAGGGTGCCAGACATGTCGCTGTGGAAGCCCGCCGAGTTCACTTGCAGTTCGTCCAGACGCATACCGATGGTCGAGGTGTTGGCGATGATGAACTCGGAGTAGTTTGCCCGGTTCAGGTTCTGGTATCCGATGTTGCCGCCCCGACAGACCAGACGGTTCGGGATGCCCCGGCCACCGTTGGCGGTGTTCGTCGCAGACATCACCAGGGAACCGTTCACATAGACTTCGACGGTCGTGGTGGACCCCGACACGGTGCACTTGATGTCTACCAGATAGGCCGTGCTCACAACCCAAGTCTGCATTCCGGCAGAGTTGACGTCAGACGTTCCCTTGACCCGAAGGAACGTGGCATCCGACACGTTGCCGTTCTTACACAATTCGGCGACGGCTTGGTTGGAACTGTTCACGAGTTGCAGCCACGTAGTGTTGCTCGATCCATCAGTGCCACCGTCTGTGCAATACAGCCGAAAGTGGAACCACTGCGTGGCGTCCGTGCCGGGAGTAAGCAGCACAAGCTGCCCCGCTTGAGCGACGTCTGCGCCACTGGTGAAGCAGGCAAGTCCGTTGCTGACGTAAGAACTGTCGAAGTGCCCAGCCGTCGTGCTTTCAACGAAGCCGGAGAACTCGTCAAACTCGAAGTAGCGGTTGGCGACTTTCAGGATGGTCATGGTCTATCCTTTCACCACGTAGAAGCTTTGGTTGACGGTCTTGATGCCATCGGCGACAGGTAGGCTTCCCGCTTTCACTGCGTAGACAGACTGGCGCGAGGCCCTGATCCGGCTGGCAGCAAGCCACGAACTATTCACCACATCGATGTCGGCCAGCAGCAGCACGCCTGCGGGGATATAATAGGTAAACCCGCTCATGGCCGGGTCTGGGGTCACGTCCCCGGTGGCCAGCGTCGTGAACCAAGTCGAGTCGCTCAGTCGGATGAGTGACAATCCAGAGGTAGCAGTCAGAACGAGACAGACGCCGAGAGCGAAAGCCCCTGTGAACGACAGGGTGGTTTCGTCACTCTGGATGCTGCTGCTCGCCGCCAGAGAGAACCCGGATGCCCCGCCGAACTTCACTTCGGTCGGAGCATTCTGGAACAGGTAGCCTTCCCGCGTGGCAGAGACTTCTCCGACATAGACTTTCGAGACCGTCATCGGGTTGGAGGTGCGGGACTGGAACGTCAGGCGGATTTTCGTGAAGGCCGAGAGCAGCATCCCCGGATTGTAGACCATCATGTAAGTCCGGTTCGACGTCAGGCCAACCGCGTTGTTGAACGACGTCGTGTAGAGGTCCGTCCAGGGCAAGGGTGTCCCGAGGCCCGCAGACATCGCAGCCGCCGAGATGCCACTCAGAAGAGCGGAGATCATCACACCAACTCCAAGTCGCCGGTCAGATCCCACTCGTTCGTTCCGACTTTGATCAGCGACGCGCTTGAGCCTTGTTTCCGCAACTTCGCCGTTTCCGGGGTGTTGATCGTCACGGTGCCGTCGAATGGCGTGACCGTGGTCTGCCCTGCGCCGGTTTGCCGGATGTGGATGACGGTGCCGATCGGGAATGCGACGGAGGAGTTGGTCGGCACCGTCAGAGTGTTGGCTGAGGCCAGATTCATGCGGACATAGGCCCCGGCATCCCCCAAGACCAGCGTGTAGTTCGCCGTGCGGGTGTTGACCGTCAGAGCACCACCGCTGCCACCAGACGGCGCAGCCCAAGTCCCGTCCGCTCGTAGAAAGTTCGTCGTGCCGCCACCAGAAGCCGGGACGAGACCATTCGCCGCACTGGTGAAGGCGTCCAGCATCGCGGTGACCTGCGCGGCAGTAAGGTCCTCTGGCGCACCAGAACCGGCCGTGGTGCGACCTTTGATGTGTGCCGTTGCCATGTTGGCAAGCTTCGCGTTGGTCACCGAACCATCGGAGACACCGCCTCCAACCGGCGTCCATGCCGAGCCGTTGAAGACGACGAGTTCGTCCACATCTTTGACCCAGGCACGCCAGCCCTCCGATGGGCTCAGATAGACCCACGCCCCATTGTCGCGGACTGCGACTTTGTTCGGGTCCGATCCAGCGCCCGATGGGACAAGATAGATGTCACCGTTCGATGGGGAACCTGGCAGCGCAGTGGTTCGCGAGATAACGCTGAGTTGCACCAGGGACGACAACGCCAGCCAGTTCTGGTCGGCACCAGTGTTCCAGCCGTCTTCACCGAGCGCCCAGAAGCCCGACAGTCCGAGGCCGGGTAGTGTGCGAGGAGCCATTGTCGTTCTTCCTTCTGTCTACAGTGATGTATCACACGAAAGGTGATCGTGGAACCCGACTCAGCCCACGTCGACGCCGATGACAAAGCGCTCGATCCGCACCTCTGCGCCGAGGGTGATGTTGACCTGGTTGATGATCATGTCCAAGGAAGATTCCGGATCGTCGGACACCTCGCCTTGCAGGAACGCAGCGCCATTGGCATCGTAGGCGCGATAGAAGGTCGCCTCGCCCGCCCCGACTGCTTCCACGGCGGTCATGTCAGGGGCCACGGCCTCGACGCGCGTCTCGCCTTCCACCAGCGCTGCCGGGCCGAACATGCCGTCCTCGAACTCGAAACTGGCCAGATGCACGTTGTCTTCGACGTCGACAGGATCCGCGATGCTGTTCGGCAGCGGTCCCGAGAAGATCGAGACGCTGGGCGTCGTGTCGCCTTCCCTCTCCGGGTAGTCTGCGGCGGTCTGCAGCATGGAGACTGCGAGGTCAGTGGAAATGTTGGTCATGATGTTCTCCTTATCCGTAGTTGTAACCGTAGCCGTAGCCGTAGCCTTCGCCGACAATGGCGTAGATCGAGTGACCCTGCAGGGACTCCCCGGCAGATGTCTTCGAGGTGAATTTCACCCATCCGCGCGAGCGTCCCGCGAAGGCAGCAATCGGCAGCGCGTAAGATGTACCGGTCAGCCCGTCCGTCGTGCTGAGGATCGTGTTGTCCTCAGCGATCACCGTGATGGTCGTCGTCTGTCCATCTTCCGGGGTCACGCTGGGATCGGTCCAGTCCATGACGACCGAGTCTTCGTAGAGCCGGTTGCGGTTCTTCCATGTCAGGCTGAGACTGAGGGCGTCGATCGCTTCGACGGTGCCGCTCGCAACGCCATTGACGCGGCAGTCGGCCGGTCGTGTGGGGAGCCAGGGGCGCCGCGTCAGATCACCGTCCAGTTCAGGCGCATCGTCCAGTGCCAGAACCCCCAAGGAGGTCATGGTGAGCAGCTTGAAGGTGACGGGCTGATCTCCGATCCGGATCGTGGTGTCGGCGACATCTGAATCGGGGCTGAGGAACCAGACCGGAGTCCCGATCGGCCAGGCGCGCGGCACCGTGTCCAAGAGCCCCCGCTTCAAGGTCACGTTGTTCGAGCCGATGTCCGTGACCAGACAGTATTCTTGGTTCTCGTCACCGTAGCCCAGCACCGCAAAGTAGCCTTCCTCGACGCCGTATCCGTTGGTCGGATCGCTGATATAGGCCACGCTGGTCGTGCCGCTGAAGGTCAGCGCTGTGGTCAGTTGCGAGCGGGAGAGCGGGCTCTTCGTCTCTGCGCCTTCCCAGACCGTCGTGCCGCCCGCATCGGCGTTCTCCGACATGATCACATAGGACGAGACGTCATCGCTGTCGTCGGCGGCGAAGACAGCCGCCACGACGTCAGGATCCGTGAGAACGCTGATGTCCTCGCCGCTCTGCACGAGCAGGTAGTATGGCAGCGTCGTCACCTGCGAATAGTCCATCGGCGCGGGAACCGTGTTGGTCGGAACCCATGCCGTAGGGGGCGGCGTGTTGTACTGACCCACGTCCAAGGCGAAGATGTCCTCGGTCAGCGACAGTTTGACGGCCGAGTCGTTGCTCTTGCCGTAGTCGACCTCGCCGACGCGCATCACTACGTTGGTCATGCCGTGCTCTGGCCAGGTGACCTTCACCACATCGCCGGGCACGACCGCCCAGGCAGATCGGTTCACCGTGGCACGGCAGGACATCAGAGGGGCCGAAGCGACTCTCAGATCGCGCTGAGCGAGGCGCATGGCCAGATCGGCATTGCGGACGCCCTTGAAGGATTTGGTCTGCGTGACGATTTCCTGAATCGCCATGTTGCCCAAGTCCTGAGCGGTCACGCTTTCCTCTTCTTCGCTGTCAGGATTGGTCCACGTCACGGTCAGTTCGTTGATCGTCTCGGCCCACAACTTGCGCTGGAAGCTGCTGAGTTTGGCGTTGTCTGGCGTGATCTCGAAGAGGTCGTCGACCTCGTAGTCGTCGCGGATCAACTTGATCTCGATCAGCCCGTTTCGCGGGTTCACGAAGACCACGGCCTCGATGTATTCCAACATGCTGGCGATGAAGTCCTCGCCGGTCTGCTGCTCGACCCAGAGAACAGAGACGCCGATTCCCTCATTGAAGACCACCTGAGACGCAGCATCGAAGATCGGCGTGTTGATGCCCAACGGCGAGACGCCCAGCCCCCAATCGGTGTTGGTCAGCACCTCGTAGATTATGTGGACCGGGTTCGCATCGTCACCCACCATCGCATAGAGCGCGTTAAGGACTTTCGGAGATCTCGTCGCCTTGATCCAGATAGGAGGGATGTTGGGTTGGTTGGCTCGCCAGTAAAAGCCCTTCGCGCTCGAAAAGTTGATACCGGCAAAAAGCGCATTGAGAGAACCGCCGATGATGCTGCCAATTACTCCACCCCCATAGGACGTCGAAGCTGCGCTGCCGTTGTAGCCTGTGAAGAACAGCGAACTGATGCCACGGTGCGCCGGGCAGGTCGCCTCGGTGCGGTTCATCTTGTTCGCCAGGTGCTCTGGAATCGTTTGCGAAGGGCGCCCATCGAGGTAGGTGACGAGACCTTCGACACCACCCTCCTTCTTGATGCCGCCGAACAGATCGGGCTTCTTCACGTAGATCCCGGCCGACTCGGTGACCTCGCCAGACCAGATTTCTTTCTCGTCGACGAAGATCGCCTTGATGGCATCCACAGGCCCGGTGGCAAAGCCGTACCACAGGCTCATGTAATACTGGACGACCTCTATCTTCGGCTTCTTACTCCCCACGACGTGCCCTCACCATCTCAACAGCTTTGGTGGCCAGGCCGTCTCCGGTCGCCAGCAGGGTATCGGCAGCGATGCCGTTCTTGAGGAAGTCGCGGAAGTCCAGTCCCCGCTCCTCAAACCACTGCTTCTGACCCTTGGTGCACATGCCGCACTGAACCAGTTCCCTCGATCTGATGGGCGCGTCTGAAGCCTGGTTCATGCCTTCACCTTCCGCTTCACGTATTTCTTGTCTCCGAACCACAAGCAGTTCGGCCCCTTGATCGTCTTGGTGCCGAACAGCACGGGGATCGGACGACCTGCGTCGGCGGTCGGGTTGTCGGCCTCGGTGATGGCTCGATCATCGCCCTTCGGCTTCGGCATGATCAGATAGGACAGCACCATAAGTACCAGTCCGACGATCAGTTGAAGGAAGAATCCCATGTCAGCGAGTCTCTTGAATGCTGTCAGAGGTGATTAGTATCATGAAAAGTGACTCAGTAGAACCGGTTCGTTCGACTGATCGGGTTCTTCGTCGGGATGAAAGGGCATCCCCCGAAGTTGTGGATGTTGTTGTGCGAGTTGCATCCAGCCTCGTCGCGCGAGCAGCCACGAATCACCGTGACTTCGGTGCCGGTCTGAATGTCTCGCGGTGCCCAGGCGAGGGTCAAAGTGTCGCCGACGACGCGCACGACACCCCTAATTTCCTTGTCGCCTGCGAGGTTGTTCCACTCTACCATGCCGCCCACGAAGTCGCTCACCGGGCGGTCTGTCCAGCCACCGACAAGGGTGATCCTATGCCCCGATACCGAGGATACGACTGCGGGGTAAGATGCTGCCGTCTTGTTGGCGTTGCAATGCGGCCCGTAGAGTTTGTGCGAGCAGCCGTAGCCATAGTGGCGTCGAAGACCCAGGCGCTTCATCGCGGTGCGAATCGGTTCGCAGGTCATGATCAGTTCGTCAGTCTCGCGCTTCGCCGACAGGATCCGCCCGGCCCAGATGGTGAGGAACTGCGCGTCTGGGTCGTTCAGATGGCCTTGGAAGATCGTGAGCGTCACGACCTGCGAAGGAGGATAGGCGACGAAGAGGTCTGCAAGCGGCAGCTTGAGGCTGCAGCGCACTTCCATCGCGGCCTTGTCCATGTTGCCCTTGACCACGATGGCGCCCCGAGAGAAGGCCACGCTTTGATAGACGATTGTGTCCACCGTGACGTCCTGCTCAGCATCGGTGTAAGCGAAATAGCTGTTCGCCGACTCGCCGTAGCGGACAAGGAACAGATTGCATGGCCTGCCCTTATAGCGGCTCTTCTCTTTGGCATCGAGGGTCATCGTCAGGACTCCGCAGGGACATAGCGCAAGGATTTCATCGAGAGGCTGATTTGCGCGGTTTCGTCTGTCAACCACTGGACCGTCAGACCATCCGTCGCGAAACGCCAGAGCGGAAGCCAGCAGACCTGCACGACGTTGGCGGGATCGACGGTGCGCAAGAGCGGCGTCGTCAGGTTGATGAGGGAATCGTTGCCGTCTTCGTCGTTCACCGCGATGATGTCGTCGACGTGGTGAGCCTCGTGCGTCCCGTCAGCGTAGAAGATGATCAGGTCTCTGTAGACCACATCATCCACATAGTCCTGCCAGACGAAGAGCCCGCTAAAGCGCAGCGCGCTGGTGCCCGAGTTCGCCAAGGTCTTGATCCGAAGATCCTCGGTCCACGTCGGCATGAAGAACTCGCCCTGTGCGCCCTTGTTGCGCCGGAAGAAGGCGATGATGTCGTCGGTCGCGGCCCGGCTGACCCCCAGGTAATTGGCCTTGTGGATGCGGCTGTTGAACGGCCGAGGAATCGTGTACGACTTCCTGCCGCGCCCGTAGTCGAGCGTTTCAAGAGCAGCCTCGAACTCCGGGGTGAGCGCGTCCGACCAGTCCGGACGAAGGAGGAAGAGTTCGCGGCCGAGGTAGTCCTCAGACGGCTCTCCGACATCGCTCCACAACTCGTAGCCGGGATCGGCCTCGAAGTTCACGCTGATCACTGCCGTCCGGTTCGCAGGGATCGACGCAGACAGCCTCGAACCGAGATAGCCGGTGTAGGTCGGGTAGACCTTGGTGCCGACATCCCAATCGCCGTCGATCACCGATGCGAGCCGCAGCGAGTTGCCGATCACCTCTTCGACCTTGCGGACGATGAACTCGGTCTTGGTGGCGCCACCGCGCACGATGAGGATCGTTCTGCCCTCGATCATCCAGTCCTGGTTGTCTTCCATGACGATCGTGTCGGTGCCGTTCTCGGCCGCGATTGCGAGTTTCACGCCGTGGCTGAAATCCGGCATCAGCGTCGGCTTGTTCTGCCAGGACGCCATCTGCCGGATGAACTGGCGGTAGTTGAACTCGTTCACCACGCTGGTAAAGCTGATGCTCATGCGCGGGTTGTCTCGGTTGGCGATGCGCTGCTCGTAGCCGCTTCTCGACTCGATCACCTCGGTCATGAATTCGAGTTGCACTTCGACCGGCTCCTGCCAGTTCGGCATGAAAGCCCAGACCTTCGAGCGCACACCAGCGACGGGGAGACGAGCGATCTCGCTGGGCGTGAAAGAGAAGGTGACCGTAGCGTCGACCTCGCTCGGCCCATCGGCACTGACGTTGACCGCGAACGTTCTCGCAGCCAAGGATTTGAGGCTCGTCCCGGCTGTGAGACCACTCACGACAACGGTGTCGTCATCCCCGGTGTCGAGGCTGTCGAGCGTCACCGATGTCCGGTTGGCATTCCACATCATGACCGACCGGCTCAGGTCCGAAGTGATCGGCCCGAAGTCGAGAGAGTTTGGGATCAGCCATACGCGGTTGTAGAAGTCGTCGTAGAACGAGAACTGCTGCACCCCCGCGAAGTCCTCGGTCGGGGGTCGCGATGCCGGGAGGTTGCGGTCGAACAGCCCAGGCACCAGCGATGCCGCGTCCGCAGCAGTCGACCACATATCCGTGTTGGTTGGCCGCTCGGGCGAGAAGAGCGAGACCTTTGCAAAGTCCCCAGCAGCCTTCAGATAGCCTGCGAAGGTTGCCATCAGGCGCTCCTGTAAGCGTAGCCCAAATACTGAGACGACTCGTACTGGCGATAGTAACTGCTACCAGAGCCCGCCGCTGGCTCAGTCCCGCTGGCACGTTTGCTGGTGCCAGCGAATGCTCGCCAGACCTCGGTGCCGATGCTCATGATGGTCTGGGGCTCAAGGAACTGCATGTTGCAGAAGCGCACGCCTGTGGGACGACCGATCGGTCGGAACCGCACGTCTCCGGTCACCATCTGGGTAGCATAGAGGTTGACCGGAATGAGGATGTTGGCCCCGGAATACTGGCTCAGGGCCTTGGCGATGAGAGGGTCGTTGATCGAGTCACCATAGCCGCCGATAGCCTCGTCGCCTACATATGCCGAAGCGAGCGGCGCGAAGCCGCGCGTGTTGCGGAAGCGACGCCAGGTCACAGCGTTGTCCGGATCGAGGACGCGAACGCCGCCACCTTCGCTGTCCGACCAGACGTTTTGCCGCGAGGAAAACAAGTGGTTCTTGGCCGACCTGTTCAAGAGGGTCGTGTTGCCGTTGACAGTGGTCACGGGACCATTCTCGGACGAGACGACCTCACCACCCACGTAATCGCCGATCTTCTCCATGAAGCCCAGGTAGAGGTGGCGATGCAGGTTGTAGCCGTGCTCGGTGATGATGGCGATGTAGGGTTCCGGCGTCAGCATACCAATCAGATGCACCTTGGTCGGATGCTGGATGATCGGCGTCGACGGCGCGGCCGGGATCGCGAAGATGGGCGCCCGAATGATCGCCTTCGGCGTGACACCCCCGATGCTCTCCTGCGCTTCCCAGAGGACGTTGCGGTTGTTGCCACTCGTCGTCGAGTAGCACTTGAAGGCCACGCCACCAGGACCGGCGCCACCGAAGTTCGGATGACGCACGATCGGTTCGGCGAGGGTACCGCTCACATCGAAACCGAGACTCGACGCGAAAGCGTGAACCAGCGGAGGGACATCGGTCATGAAGCTGATGAGGTGTTCGCTATATGCCATGTCTGATCACTCCAACCGGATGGCCATGTAACTCAGGGTGGACGTCCTGAAGACGTTCTGAATGACAACGTAGTCAGTGCTGTCGATCTGAATCAGGTTCTCGGAGGCTTGGCCGACGCCAGGGCACACATAGAAACCGTCGAGGACGCCGTACATCTGGATCGCTTCATTGGTCCGGATGATGGTGATCGGATCGAGAGCGAAGACGTCGCCATATCCCAGCATCGTCCTGGCGCGCACGTTGTCGTAGCCGGGCAATGCATCAGCGCTGCTTGTACCCGACGAGATGGTGAAATCATTACCCCCGTCGGGGTCGTAGTCCTGATACCGATGCGGCCCGAGGCTCAAATGTGCCTCGCTGTTCGCCGAGCCTGGCGCATTGAGCCACGCGCCATTCGGATCGAGCACGTAGGCGCTCGCATGGTTCACGCCGACCGAGCCGCTATTGTAGGGCGCGAAGGGGAAGGCAGCATGATAGTCCGAGGTCGAACGCCACGAGGTGACGTCTGCCGTAGCCCCCTGCGTGCCCCCGATAAATAGCGGATAAGGGTATTCGGTCGGCAGAGCGTAGGGGAGGAAGAGCCCCGCATAGGCCACCTCGTAGACGGTACTCATGTTGACCGCGAGCATGAAGCGACGGCCGCTGCCGACCAGCCAGTATTTCATGGCGTTGGCGTCCAACCAGACGCGGACGGCAGGGGAGAGGTTGATGTGCTCCGTCATCTGCACGGCTGCGGTGACCGGTGCCGTCATGCCCCAGATCGTGATGTAATGGCCGTCCGTGTCGACGGTGGTCGTCAGCGAAAGCCCCACGTAGATGGAGTCCGTCCCGGCTGCACCAGGACCACGCAGCACGACACCAGAGGTCGCCCCCGAAGGATGCGTCCAGACCACGGCCCACTCTTCATCTGCCGCGACGAGATCCACGTTCGTCGTCAGGAAGGCGATCAGTTTGTTCCAGAAGTCGGTGCTGCCCGTGGTGGTGCCCGTTTCAAATGCCATAGCGATCAGCCCTCCATCGCCTGCTTGAAAGCGCTCGGGTTGGCCCGAACGTAGTTGAGAATGGTTTCCTCGCCGAGTGCCTGGTTCAGGGATTCACGGAGGAAGGATGCCGCGTCGAACATGTTGACGATCTTCGCGCGACCGCCGCCCTGAGCCATGCCGCCGCCGTTCTTGATGTGGCGCGGATCGCGTTCGGTCAGCACTTCTTCCCCGGCCTTCAGGATCGCGGGCACCTCGTTGGGCTTGAGCCCGGCGATGCCGCCCGAGTGATACCGCATGGCTCCGCTGAACCAGGCCGGGCTGACGTTCCGCGAGCCAACCCCGACACCCGACGCGCCCACGACCCCGCCCGTGTGCAGAAGACCGGCGCCGAACAGACCGCCAGTGAGGCTCTTCGAAATCTGCTGCAAGGTGTTGAAGAGCGCCTGCTTGATGATCATCTTCGCGATTTCCATGAGGAAGTTCGCCGCGAATTGACGGAAGGCGTCGCCCAGGGCACCCACCGCATCCTCACCGTTCGCGATCGCCTGAGCGAAGGCGTCGAACATGTTGATGATGCCGCTGTCCAGCATGTTGAAGATGCTCTCTTGCACCTGCTGCTGGGTGTAAGCGGCTTGCTGGGCAGCGTTGCCGACGCCTTGGACGGAGAGCGCGAGTGCGTTGTTCTGCGCGATGGCAGCAGCCGCCTTTTCGCCACCCATCGTGGCATAGAGTTCGTTCGCCTTGGCGATTGAATCAGCAAGTTGGGTGTTGACCCCGGCGATCTGCGCTTCGAGTTCCTTGACCTTCTCGGTGTTGCCCTGTTCCTCGTAGATGCGCCGCTGCTCAAGCAAGGCATTGCGCTGCTGTTCGAGCAGGTTGATGCGCTCCTCGATCTGCTCGATCTCGGACTTCTTGTCCTTCTGCTCCTTGAGGGCTTCGTTCAGGTCATACTGCTTGCCCAGGAGTTCGCGAGCGCGGGCGATCTCGGCCTCGGTGATGGCCGGGTTCTGTTCACGCAGGGCACGGATCTGCTCTTCGATGAAGGCTTCACGCTCCTTGCCTTCCATCTTCTGTTGCAGCATCTCGTTCTCGAAGCCGAGGTCTGCCAGCGCCTTTGTGGTCGCCTCTTGCTGCTTGCGCCGCTCCTCGGTGATCTTCTCCTCGGCTTCAAGAGCGGCCTCACGTTCCTTTGTGATCGTTTCCGAGGCTGCATCGCCATCAGGTGCACGGCCGAAGATCGCCGCTTCCTGGTTGCGCCGGTTGCGGTTGATGCCGTTGTTGTCGCTGCCGAGGCCACGAATAGCCGCCGCGATGTCGGAGTCGGTGCCGTTCAGAACCGCTTCGACAATACGATCCGGCAGCGAGCCGTAGTTGTAGGCGATCGACGTGAGCACGGCCTGCTGGTCAGCGCTGAAAGCGGCGAACCGGTCATCGCCGATCTGGCCACGCACGGTGTTCTGGAATTCACCGATGCGCCGCTGCAGGTCGCGTTCGGCGTCTTCGACGCTGATACGCATCCCCTCGGTGATCGCCTTGATGCTACCGTCAGACAGCGTAACCGTATCGGAGCCGTAACCGGCCCGGAAAGCGTTCACATCCCATTTGGGCGTCGAAATGAAACCCTCAAACTGCCGGATGAGTGCCGAGGATGCTTCCATCGAGTCGCTGTAGGTGCCGAAGCCGCCCGTGCCGCCATCAGGAGGCATGTTGATCTGCGAGAAGCCCTGGCCCCAGAGTTTCATCACTTCGAGGATCTTGGTGTAGTCACCGCTCTCCCAAGCAGCGATCAGAGCCGACCACGCCGCCGCGTTCAACTCGGTGGTCTTCTTGAGTTTCTCCATCTCCTCGCGGAGAGAGGGGACGAAGCCTTTCAGTTTGTCCAAGGCATCCGCGTAGCTGACGGTGGCGGTGGCGCCTTCCTCGAATTTATCGGTTGTTTCCTCAGTCGCTTCGGCGACATCCTCAAGGCGCTCATCGGACAGTCCGAGTGCCTCTGCGAGGAGTTCGATCTTGCTGCCGAAGCCTTCCGCGATATTAGCAGCGATCGCCGTCGCATCGGCCTGATCTTCGAGAGCCCGCGCCCCTTCGAGCAGGTTCTCGACGTACTTCTGTACTTCGGTGTTGCCCTTCTTCAGAGCATCGTCATACAGCTTCTCAAGTTCGGTGCGGTACTCGCGCGCCGTGATCTCGCCGCTGCTGAGTTGTGCGCCGAGTTCCTGAAGCGCTTTCGTGAATGCCCGAGCCTCGCCATCGAAACCGCCGAACCACGAGAAGGAGACAGCCGAGGTGTTGCTCGCCGCGCGGGCGGCAGCATCGCGCAACTGCTCGTAGTTGGCCAGCATCTCGCGGACGTTGGCGTTGGCCTGGTCCAGCGACACGGCCTTGACCGCTTCGCCCCACTCGCCGGTCTTCTCTTTCACCTGGTCGTACTGTTCAAGCACGGCCGACATGATGCGGTTGTGCTCATCGAGGGCACGGGTCGTCTGATCGACGTCGGACGCCCAACTCGTCAGCAGCGGCACGGCCAGGAGCGAAGCCAGCGTGATCAGGATCCCGACAGGACCGCCGAGAGCCACGAGTGCGCCGTTCAGAAGGGCAAGCGCGCCGCGCCACACACCGAGAGCGCCTGCGATCGCGAGGCTACTGGCGCGGGCTGCAAGAGTGCGCGCCGAGAAAGTAGTGACCAGATTCCCCGCCGTCAGCATGGTGGTGCTGAGCAGTTGCGCACGACCCTGCACAGTGAAGAGTTGCGTGGCCAGGCTGACAGCCGAAGCGCCTGCCGTGCGGAGTGCGGCGCCGAACGCGGTGGTCTGCGCCACGACGACCTGCTGCCGGGCACCGAGGGTCTGGGTGGCCGTTGCTGCCGCCCCCAGGTTGGCGACCATCACCTGAATGTTCTGCGCGGCCCTGTTCAGCCAAGACGCGAGTTTCAGGCCGATGATCAGTTGGATGACATCCGCGAAGAACTCAGCATTCTCGACGAGGTATTCGAGGCCCTTGACGGCCTTCCCGGCAGCAGCACCGAGTGCCAGGAAGAAGTCGCGACCTTCGCGGCTCTGCAAGCGCTGGTTCAGGGTTTCGAGTAGGCTGTTGAATGCGTCGATGAATCCGCCGTTGGCGACCTGCAACTGCGCTTGGAAGATGTTGTTGAAGAACTTGCCCAACTGCGTCGTGGTGGACTGCAGCGCCTTCGACAACTGCGGCCCGAAGCGACGGTTCAACTCGTCAGCGAATTTCAGCAGGTTGTCCGAGTTGGCGAGCACCTCGCCATCTTCGAGCATCTTGTAAAGCGCGGCCGAAGTGACGCCGAGTGCATCTGCCATGATGTTCATGGCACCGGGCAGACGCTCCCCAAGCTGCTGCCGCAACTCTTCGGACGAAATTTTCCCCTTCGAAATCATCTGCGTAAGAGCGAGGAAGACGCCGTTCATGTCTTCCAGCGACAACTTGTTCACGCGCCCGGCTTCGGCCACGGAGAGGAAGACCTTGCGCGTCTCCTCGGTCGAGAAGTTGGCGGCTTGAGCAGCGACGGCGAACTTCGAATACTGATCGGCCAGCGTGCCGAACTCGATCCCGAGGCGTGCTGCCTGGGCTTGCAGGAATTGCAGTTCGCGGTTGGTGGACTGCTGGTTCTGCTCGAAGACGACGCCGAGGCGGTTCTGCGCCGCTTCCATCTTCTGGTAGGCTTGCAGCACGCCGCCGACATTGCTGATGGCGCCGTAGAGCCCGACATAGGCGGTGGCCAGCGACAGCACCTCACCACGGAGACGCTGGAACACGGACATCGCCTGGCGCGATTCTCGGTTGAACCCGTCGAGAATACCCTTGGCCGCAGCAGCACGCTGCCGTTCCATCGCCTTGGTCGTCTCGTCGATGTCCTGGCGCAGCTTCTTCTGGGAAGCCGAGGTGCGCGTCGTCTCGGTCGAGACCTTGCTGAACATCGGCGGCAGCATGTTCGCTGCGCCGCTGATGCGGTTCATTTGCGCGGCAAGCGCCTGGTACTCGGTCTTGGCAGCACGCGAGGCGGCGATCACCGACTTCTGCTTATCAGCCAGTTCAGTGATGTTGCCCGAGGTGGAACGCATCTGCGCGCCGAGGCGAGCGGCTTCTTCCTGCAACGCCTGCCAGGACGCCTTCGCGGCATCCGCTTGCGTGCGCAACTCCTGCATCCGGACTGCGGTCTTCGGATCGACGAACTGACCGGTACCCGTGCTGTAGCGCATGAGCGCCTGCATCACCGTGCCGAGGCGTTCGATCTCTGGGATCAGTTTGGCGGTGGTGGCAGAGGTGTCGGCCTGCTCACGATCAAAGACGTTCAGCGCGGTCGCTGCTTCACGCACCGAGGCTTCGATCTGGGCGTACTCGGCTTCGGCCTGATCGAGGTTGCCTTTCTGATCGGCCAGCGCCGAGGTGGTCTTGTCAATGTCGGCGACGAAAGCGCGCTGTGCCGCCCGAGCCGAGCGGATCTCGCCGCTGATCTGGCTCAGTTCGGTCTTGGTCTTGGCGACCTGGGCTTGCAAGTCAGCGTAGGCTTTGGCGTTCTTCTCGACGGCAGCGCGAGCGGCATCGAGGCGAGCCTTGGTGGCGGCAATGCCGTCGTCCCGGTTCGCTTGGCCAGCGGGAACCGCCTGCGCGGCCTTGTAGGCTTTCTCTGCCGCAGCGAGTTCGCGCATCGCCGCAGCCTTCTGCAGCGTGGCCTGCTTGGCGACATCGAGGGCGGTCTTCTCGGTCTTGAGCCGGGCCGCGACCTCGGCCGAGGCGCGCTCCAACTCGGTGAGCCGAGCGGCAGCGGCCTGGCTTTCACCGCCGATCGCCTTCAGCCGCTCTTCGGTGCCAGCGAGTTCCTGCTTGAGACGAGCGACGGCGCCCGCCGCCGTGTCCATGATCGTCTTCGCCTTGTCCAGCGCGGCGAACGCGCCAGCTTTGGCCTTGAGCCGGTCCAGTTCGTCCCCGAGACCGGAGATGGCACCGTCGACCTTCGAGGCAGATGATGCGAGACCTTCCTGAGTGCCCTTCAACGTCTTCAGGGCATCTGAAACCTGATCGAGGCTCTTGGACGCTTGGTTCTTGGCGCGGATGATCAGGTTTACGTCGCGGTTCGCCATGTCGCCCCTCTAACCTTGGACGTTACCTTCTTACCTCAAAAGTGAGTGCACGACCACTACGATTGAGTCATCTCTTTGATCTTCTTCCTGAACGCTTCACCAGCCTTCTTGGAGAGCATGGACGAGACCGCCATTTGGAGCAGAACAGCGCGAGAGGCTTCTTCGCGGTCCAGACGCTCCACCACGAACTCTGCTTCTACATAGACCATACCCACCGGGTAGCAGCGGGCATGGGCGTGGCCATTGGCCAGAAGCAGGCTTACTTGGCGCCTGACGCCCGCGACCCATTCATCGAGGGTTGCGGCTCGGGCATGAGATTGGTCATGCCCTTGATCAGACGAGCGACGGCCTCGATGAATTTTTTTGGCCCACCGGCCGCGTCGAAGGTCAGTTGGGCAATCGCCTCGATGGCTTCCTGCTGCACGTTGAGCGGGTAGCGAGCGACGATCGGCGCGGCGTCCGGTTCATCCGCAGCGAGCGCGATGATCGTCGACAGGAGTGCCGGGGCCTGGTTCAGAAGGTCCATGCCCACCGTGAGGGGGTTCACGTTGTCATTGCCAGCGTAGCGCTGGAAGAACATCTCCATCTCGCTGCCATAGCGACTGAGGAGCGTGGTGATGTCCTGTAGAGAGAGACCCCTGACGGCAAACGTGCTGCCGTCAGGAAAGCTGATCTCCTTCGTCGGAATAACGAAGTCCTTGAGCGCCATCGTGTTCTCCTTGCTCTGGCGTTTCGTTCAGATCAGAGCGGGCGCCCGTCGATGTAGATCGCCTCGTAGCCCGGCTTCTTCAGGATCTCGACGGTGAACGGGATCTGCTGCCACTCGTCGCCCTTGAGCGCGAAGTCGCCGTTGGGCGAAAGCTTCACGTAGGGCATGTACCAGTCGTAGCGCTTGCCCTGCGGGTTGTAGGAAATGAAGCGCAGCGCGCCGCCGACCGCCTGGGAGCCCGAGATCACGCGCTCACGGGTTGCCGAAGCGTGGGTGTAGTCGACAGTCAGGTCGTCGCCGTCGTCCACGGTGGCCGAGGTCGCCAGCAGCGTGATGCGGCCGAGTTCCGCGTCAAGCGTGTAGTCGGTGTTCAGCACCAGCGCGGTGACGCCCTTACTGACGGTGACGCCGGTCAGGTTGCGAAGGCCCGAAGGGTTGGTCGGCGACATGCCGAGTTGGTAGGTCAGGCCGAGTTTCACGTCGTTCAGAGGCTCATCGCTGACGGTCGCGCCGGTCGTGGCGAAGATCTCGGAGGTGCCGAAGAAGAACAGCGCCAGGTTCTCGGGCGAGATGTTGTCGGTGATGAACGACGCCGTGCGGTTGGTCTGCAGAACGATCGATTCGTCCTTCTCGCGGACACCCCGGTCGGAGTTGTAGTGGTCGAGGTTCTCCGATTCGATAGTCGCGGAGAATTCCGGCGAGTTGCCGAGGTAGCGTTCGCCGCCCAAGGTCATCGCGACGGGATCGGTAAACCGGTCGAAGTGCAGTTCGCCGCGACCGAGAGTGTAGTTGTTCGCCATGTCGTTTCCTTTCAGGTAGCGAATCACCGCAGAGTGTGAGGATCACTATACAGGTGATTCAGTGGAAGTGAACTTAGTAGTAGGGCTCCTCAAGTTCCTCGCTGATGCGCAGTGTCAGGGTCAACCAGAAGAACGCCTCTCCGTTGACATCTTCCGGTGGTCTGACACTGCCCTGGCCGACGAACATCTCGTACACGCGGTTGTCCATGCCGAGGATGTCGTTGCCTCGTTGCCGCTTGCGTTCCTTGACCAGCGCGGCCTTGACTTCCGCCATCATGTGATGCGCCGGATCGGAGGGGTTCTCCGTATCGTCGGGCGCGAAGCCTTGAATGAGCAGTTCCCAGGGACCGTTCGACTTCGAGTTGTCGCCTCGGCTCTGCGCGACCTCGGCCGGGATCGGGGCTTCGAGGATCGAGACCATCGGGAGCGGATCATTCTGGTCGAAGCGCACGCGGCCGCGAAACACCTTGGCCCGCAGGTCGAAGTGGTAGCCGTTGTCCGGATTGACGGTTTCGATGACCCTGGTGAGCGCCCGAAGCACGCGCAGCCGGAAAGGCACCGGCTTCACGTCGAATTGGATCGAGGCGTAAAGGGAAGGGAGCATCAGATCGCCTCCAAATCCAAGAACCGCAGAAACTCGTCTTCGAGATAGACGGCGGCATCCTTGCTGGTCATCTCACGGGTGTAGTTGAACGCCTGGTTGACGCTGATGCCGTAGAGCAGCCACAGACCTTCTGCCAGCTTGCTGGGCTTGTAGGCATTGTCC
>ERZ724505.450-NODE-450-length-26422-cov-6.506466_pt1 | contig 26422 bp, 22 predicted proteins | sample MGYA00376038_ERZ724505 | MGnify/ENA primary metagenome ERZ724505 (study PRJEB28724, sample SAMN07190884) | wastewater metagenome | isolation source: effluent of sewage treatment plant in Hong Hong | place: Hong Kong | collected 2016-03-17 ...
CCACCCAGGTCTTCCTGGCCCTTGAAGCCCAGGAAAGAACCGTCCAGAACACCGGACTCAACCTTGGTAGTGCGGTGGGTCATGTCGTCGAACGAGCCGACTGCGACGTCAACGTTACCGTACACGGACACGGATTGGGCTTGAGCAGCCACGGAAACCACGAGGGCAGCAGCAGCCACCAGAGCGTTCTTAGCAAACATGCATTTCTCCTTTTTGAGACTTGAGGCTTTGCCCGGAACGGGGCAAACCCTTGGCGACCATTCTGGTGCGCAAAGCACCGAAACTGAACACCTCCCCCCCTCATCAGCCCCGCCAGAGGGACCAAATTGGGCCTTTTTCGTTGCCAGGACGCAACAAAAACCCAGTTCAAGCTGCCGGAAATCGGGATCGGACGGCGTCCGAAATCTTTTTAGACTGGGTCCCACATCGCCGTTTTCTTCAGCGTTTTTCAAGGAGTGAAAATGGATTTGAGCAAACGGGTCTGGCTGATCACCGGTGGAGCCTCCGGTCTGGGGGCGGCCACAGCACGCATGGCACTGGAGTCGGGTGGTCGGGTTGTCCTGGCTGACCTGGGCCCTCCTAGGAAGGACTGGGCACAGCCAGGCTGGAAGGGACGCTGGATTCACGTCAAAACAGACGTGAGTGACGCCGCGAGCGGACAGGCGGCGGTTCAAGCCGCCCTGGATCACTTCGGACGACTGGACGTTCTGGTGAACGCCGCCGGCATTGCCTCGGCCGAAAAAATCCTGACTCGCCAAGGCCCCGCCTCCCTGGAAGGCTTCACGCGCACCATCTTGGTGAATTTGGTGGGTACTTTCAACATGATGCGGTTGGCTGTACCGGCCTTTGTGAGTTCCGGCGCGCCGGAAGATGGCGCCTCCAAGGGGGTCATCATCAATACGGCATCGGTGGCGGCCTTCGACGGGCAAATGGGGCAGGCAGCCTACGCCGCGTCCAAAGGCGGCGTGGTGTCGATGACGCTGCCCGCCGCTCGCGACTTAGCACGTGAGCAAGTCCGGGTGATGACGATTGCGCCCGGCATCTTCGAAACCCCCATGTTGATGGGACTGCCGCAGGACGTACAAGACTCGCTGGGCGCCACGGTGCCCCACCCTGCCCGCCTGGGCAAGCCTGCCGAGTACGCTGCCCTGGCGGGCCACATTGTGGAAAACGAATACCTCAATGGTGAAGTCATTCGCCTTGACGGGGCGCTGCGCATGGCCGCCAAATGACCCATCCTTATCAGGAGCCTCGCATGTCGACACCCGACCCCATTGTGATTCTGGCCGCCCGTCGCACACCGATTGGCGGCTTCCTCGGCTCCCTGTCGTCGTTGCCCGCCCCTCGACTGGGTGCGGCAGCGATCCGGGCAGCGGTGCAAGACTGCGGCGTCCCGCCTGAGCACATGGACGAGGTCTACATGGGATGCTGCTTAATGGCCGGCTTGGGCCAGGCACCCGCCCGTCAGGCTGCGTTGGGCGCAGGCCTGCCCGAATCGGTTGGCGCCACCACGCTGACAAAAATGTGTGGCTCGGGAATGAAGACTGTGATGCTCGCGCACGACTTGCTGAAAGCCGAGGCGGCGCGCTATCTGGTCGCCGGGGGCATGGAGTCCATGAGCAACGCCCCCTATTTGTTGCCTGCCGAACGCAAGGGCCAGCGACTGGGACACGGCCGCACGGTGGACCACATGTTTTTTGACGGCCTCCAAGACGCCTACGGCGGCGAACTGATGGGCCACTACGCCGAAGCCATGGCACAGGAAGCTGGTCTGACCCGTGCCGAGCAAGACGCCTATGCGCTGGAGTCCATTCGCCGGGCGCAGCACGCCGTCGATTCAGGGTTGTTCGCCCATGAGGTGACCCCGGTCGACGTGCAGGTGAAGGGATTGAACACCGCAGTCGACCTGGATGAAACACCGAGCCTGTGCCAGCCGGAAAAGGTGTCACGACTGAAGGCGGCTTTTGGCTCGCCTGGGCGGGAAGGCACCATCACCCCCGCCAGTTCTTCGTCCATTTCAGATGGGGCCGCCGCGCTGGTGCTGACCCGTGCCAGCACAGCCCGTGCGGCGGGGCTGCAGCCCCTGGCCCGCATCGTCGCTCACAGCACCCATGCGGCAGCGCCCGCCCGGTTTCCTTCAGCCCCCATTGCGGCCATCGAATCGGTTTTGAAGAAGGCGGCTTGGTCTGCTGCCAATGTGGACCTGTTTGAAATCAATGAGGCATTTGCCATGGTCACGATGTTGACCATGCGGGCGCTGAACCTGCCCCACGACAAGGTCAATGTGAACGGAGGGGCTTGCGCCCTGGGGCACCCCATCGGGGCGACGGGCGCACGCATTCTGGTCACCTTGATTCATGCCTTGAAGCAGCGAGGTGGCCAACGCGGGGTGGCCAGCCTATGCATTGGCGGCGGCGAAGCCACGGCCATGGCCATTGAGCTACCGTGACCAAGATTTGAGTCGCACTCACCTTATCGGTAAAAACACCCACATTTACCCCACAAAAAAGCCCGTCATTTCGGAAAATAATTGAGTGCCACTCAATTATTGATGTCATGACCGCCTTGCAACGGGTTGCGCCACGGCGCGCCAAGTCTCAACTTCGCATCACCGAGCTGCTGCGCGCCGCTCGCGAAGTCTTTTCTGAGCACGGCTTTCAGCACGCCACCACGGCGCTGATTGCCGAGCGGGCGGGCGTATCTGAAGCCACGGTGTTCACTTACTTCGCTGGCAAGCGCGAGTTGTGCATCCAGGTCATCAAAGACTGGTACGACGAGATCAGCACCGAGGTCGAGCGCGAAATGCCGCACCTGCAAGGCGTCTACGCCCGGCTGAGCTTCGTCATCCGCCACCACCTCATCACCTTGTTGGCCGACGGCTCGGGCATGTGCGCCCTCGTGCTGGGCGAAGGTCGCGCCACGGGCCCCGATCTGGCCGATGTCATCACCGAGTGCAAGCGCCGCTACACCGCGCCTTTGATGGATTGCCTGGCGCAAGGTCAGAAGCAAGGCGAGATCCGCACCGATGTGCCCCTGCGCCTGATGCGCGAGCTGATTTATGGCTCGATGGAACACGTGCTGTGGGACTCGATCACGAATCAAAAGCGCCCCGCCATCGACAAAACCGCCGAGCAACTCACCGCGCTGATCTGGAGCGCCATCACCCCCCCGAATGCCTCGCTGGAAGCCCTGACCCGCTTCCGCGATGAGGTGCGGCAAGCCCTGCAGCAAAGTCTGCAAGTGGCCCCACCCTCTGGCAACGACACCCCTTGATTCAACCGAATCCGAAGACCGCCATGCCCGTCATCGAATCACAAATCAACCCACGCAGCGAAGCCTTCAAGGCCAGCGAGCAAGCCATGTTGGCCTTGGTGCAAGACCTGGAAGCCAAGCTGGCGCAGATCGCCCTGGGTGGTGGAGAAGGCCCACGCGCCAAGCACCTGGCCCGCGGCAAGTTGCTGCCGCGTGATCGTGTGGAAATGCTGCTGGACCCCGGCTCGCCGTTTTTGGAAATCGGCCCGCTGGCGGCCCTGAATGTGTATGACAACGCCGCGCCCTGTGCGGGTGTGGTGGCCGGCGTGGGCCGCGTGTCGGGCGTGGAATGCATGATCGTGTGCAACGACGCCACCGTGAAGGGCGGCACTTACTACCCGCTCACAGTCAAGAAGCACCTGCGCGCGCAAGAGATCGCGATGCAGAACCGCCTGCCCTGCATTTATCTGGTGGACTCGGGTGGCGCGAACTTGCCCAATCAAGACGAGGTGTTCCCTGACCGTGATCACTTTGGCCGCATTTTCTACAACCAGGCCAATATGAGCGCGGCGGGCATTCCGCAAATCGCCGTGGTCATGGGCTCGTGCACGGCGGGTGGCGCCTATGTGCCCGCCATGAGCGACGAAACCATCATCGTCAAGAACCAAGGCACCATCTTCCTCGGCGGCCCGCCGCTGGTCAAAGCCGCCACGGGTGAAGTGGTCACCACCGAAGACCTGGGCGGCGGCGATGTGCACACCCGCTTGTCTGGCGTGGCCGACCATCTGGCCAATGACGACACCCATGCGCTGGCGCTGGCGCGGCGTTGTGTGGCGCAGTTGAACTGGCGCAAAGAACCAGCCATCCAGATGATCGAGCCGCGTGCACCCCGCTATGCCGCGTCTGAACTGAACGGCATCATCCCGACCGACACGCGCAAGCCCTTTGATGTGCGCGAGGTCATCGCCCGCATCGTCGACAACTCCGAGTTTGACGAGTTCAAGGCCCGCTACGGCAACACGCTTGTCACTGGCTTTGCGCACATTGAAGGCATGCCGGTGGGCATCATTGCCAACAACGGCATCTTGTTCTCGGAAAGCGCCAACAAGGGCGCGCACTTCATCGAACTGTGCTGCCAGCGCAAGATTCCATTGGTGTTCTTGCAGAACATCACCGGTTTCATGGTGGGCCGCAAATACGAAAACGAAGGCATTGCCCGCGCGGGCGCCAAGATGGTGACGGCCGTGTCGTGCGCCCAGGTGCCCAAGTTCACGGTGGTCATCGGCGGCTCGTTTGGGGCCGGCAACTACGGCATGTGCGGCCGCGCCTTCAACCCACGCTTCCTGTGGATGTGGCCCAACGCGCGCATCAGCGTGATGGGCGGCGAACAAGCCGCGAGCGTGCTGGCCACCGTCAAGCGCGATGGCATTGAAGCCAAAGGCGGCCATTGGTCACCCCAGGAAGAAGAAGCCTTCAAGGCCCCGATTCGTCAGCAGTATGAAGACCAAGGCCACCCCTATTACGCCAGCGCCCGCTTGTGGGACGACGGCGTGATCCGCCCGGCCGATACCCGCCGCGTACTGGCCCTGGCCTTGAGCGCCAGCCTGAACGCGCCCATTCCAGAAACACGCTTTGGCGTGTTCCGCATGTAAGAGGGGTCGCCATGAGCACCTTGGACATTCGCAAGCAAGCGCACCCCAACGGCACCGTGGGCCACATCTGGCTAAACCGTCCAGAACTGCGCAACGCCTTCAACGACAGCACCATTCAGGAGATCACCCACGCCTTCCAATCGATGGGAAGCGACCCGACTATCAAAGCGATTGTGATGGGCGCCCATGGCAAGGCTTTCAGCGCCGGGGGCGACTTGAACTGGATGCGAGCCATGGCCGACTACAGCTGGGCTGAAAACCATGCCGACGCCACGGGCCTGGCTCAGATGCTGTGGACCATTTACAGCTGCCCGGTGCCCGTCATTGCCCGTGTGCAGGGCGACTGCTATGGCGGTGGCGTGGGTTTGGTGGCCGCCTGCGACATGGCGGTGGCGGCTGACACCGTTCACTTCAGCCTGTCGGAGGTGAAGCTGGGGCTGATCCCTGCCACCATCAGCCCCTATGTGATCCGCGCCATGGGCGAACGCGCGGCCCGCCGCTATTTCGTGACCGCCGAACGCTTCAACGCCACCCAAGCGCATCACATCGGCTTGGTGCATGAAACCGTTCATGTGGACGCGCTGGATGACACGGTGGACGGATTGGTCAAAGCCATCCTCAGCAACGGCCCCGCCGCCGTGCGTGCCAGCAAGGAACTGATTGGCTACGTGGCCCAGCAGCCCATCACCCCCGAACTGCGCGACCGCACCGCCCGCCACATTGCCGACATCCGCGCCAGCGACGAAGGCCGCGCGGGCCTGCAGGCCTTTTTGAACAAAACCAACCCGCCCTGGCTGGCGGGTGACAAGCAGTGAAGGTCGACTGATGTTCACCAAGATCCTCATCGCCAACCGTGGCGAAATCGCTTGCCGAGTGGCAGCCACCGCGCGCCGCATGGGCATCCGCACCGTGGCCGTCTATTCCGACGCCGATGCCCACGCCGCCCACGTGCAGGCCTGCGATGAAGCCGTTCACATTGGTGGCCCGGCCCCACGCAACAGCTATCTGCAAGCCGACCGCATCCTGGCGGCAGCTCTGGCCACGGGCGCGCAAGCCGTGCACCCAGGCTATGGCTTCATGAGCGAAAACGAAGACTTCGCTCAGGCCTGCGCCAAAGCCGGCGTGGTCTTCATCGGCCCTCCCGCCTCAGCCATTGCCGCCATGGGCAGCAAGTCGGCCGCCAAGGCCTTGATGGAAAAGGCCAACGTGCCTTTGGTGCCGGGCTACCACGGCGACAAGCAAGACCCTGCCTTCCTGAAAGAGCAAGCCGATCGCATGGGCTACCCTGTGCTGATCAAGGCCAGCGCGGGCGGTGGCGGCAAGGGCATGCGTGCCGTACAAGCTTCGGCCGATTTCGAAGCGGCCCTGGCGTCGTGCAAGCGCGAAGCCTTGGCCAGCTTTGGCGATGACCATGTGCTGGTGGAACGCTATGTGACCCGACCTCGCCACATCGAAATCCAGGTGTTTGGTGACACCCATGGCAACTACGTGCACCTGTTCGAGCGCGACTGCTCGGTGCAGCGCCGCCACCAGAAGGTACTGGAAGAAGCCCCCGCCCCCGGCATGACCGGCGAGCGCCGCGCCGAGATGGGCGCCGCCGCCATTGCCGCCGCACGCAGTGTGGGCTATGTGGGGGCTGGGACAGTGGAGTTCATTGCAGAGCAGAGCGGTCAGTTTTATTTCATGGAGATGAACACCCGCCTGCAGGTCGAGCACCCCGTGACCGAAGCCATCACCGGCCTCGACCTGGTGGAATGGCAACTGCGCGTGGCTGCTGGGGAACCCCTACCTAAACAGCAGCACGAACTGGCCATCCGTGGCCACGCCATCGAGGCCCGCATTTGCGCTGAGAACCCGGCCAACCAGTTCCTGCCCGCAACCGGCAAGATGAATGTGTATCGCACGCCCACCAGCAACGCTTTCCAGGTCGCCCCCGTGCGGGTGGACAGCGGCGTGCGTGAGGGCGATGAGATCACGCCCTATTACGACTCGATGATCGCCAAACTCATCGTGTGGGGTCACAACCGCGAGCAAGCCCTGGCCCAGTTGGATGCCGCTTTGAGCGAGATGCACATCACCGGCCTGACCAACAACGTGGCCTTCTTGCGCCGCATTGTGAGCAGTCAGGCTTTCTCAAAGGCCGATCTGGACACCGCTCTGATCGAGCGCGAACGCGAGCACCTCTTCGCTGCCCCCGATCAAGGCCCTGCCGCTACCAGTTGGACCGTGGCCGCCATCATGGCCCGCCAGATGGCCGATGAAGCCCAGCACACATCCGGCCAACAAGATGCTTGGAACCAACATGACGGTTGGCGCGTGCATGGCATGGCGCGTCGACATTTGCAACTCGACATCGAAGGCCAACGCCTCACCGCCGTGTTGAGCTACGTGGCGGCCGATCAGTTCGAGCTGCAAGTCAACCCTGCGGGCCCTGACACGGCGTCGGCTGCATCGCAAACCTTGCGCATCCGTCGCCTCAGTAGTGATCGCTTTGAGTTGAACCTGGGCGCGCAGCGCCGCACGGTGTCGGTCTACCGCGATGGCGCGCAATTCCATGTGTTCGCCCCTCAAGGCCAGGTCCAAGCCCGCTTGATCGACCCCTTGGCCCATGCTGGAGACGACCACAGCGGCAGCGGCAAGCTGACCGCGCTGATGCCAGGTCGGGTCGTGGCCCTATTGGTGCAAGCTGGTCAGGCTGTGCAGGCTGGCCAGCCCGTAGCCGTGACCGAAGCCATGAAAATGGAACACACGCTCAACGCACCCGCCGATGGCGTCGTCACCGAAGTCTTGTGCGCTGTGGGCGATCAGGTGCCGGAGGGTGCCGAGTTGCTGCGCATCGAGGCCGCCGCCTGAAGACCCGTACGGAGACACCCATGTTGCCCACCCAAGTCAAACTCGTTGACGTCGGCCCGCGCGACGGCCTGCAAAACGAAGCCACGCCGATTGCCACCGAACACAAGATCGAATTGATCCACCGACTGCAAGCCGCTGGCCTGCGCGAGATCGAAGCCACCAGCTTCGTCAGCCCCAAGTGGGTGCCCCAGATGGGCGACAACAGCGCCGTGATGGCCGGCATTCAGCGTCAAGCGGGCGTGCGTTATTCGGTGCTCACGCCCAATATGAAGGGCTTTGAAGGCGCGCTCGAATCCAGGGCGGACGAGGTCGTCATCTTCGCGGCCGCCAGCGAAGCTTTCAGCCAACGCAATATCAACTGCTCGATTGCCGAATCGATTGAACGTTTCCGCCCTGTCGTGGAAGCCGCACACGCGAACCAGATGAAAGTGCGCGCCGCTGTGTCGTGCGCACTAGGCTGTCCGTATCAAGGCGAGGTCTCAGTGGATGCAGTCAGCGACGTCGTGCGGCGCTTGCTCGACATCGGCACCGATCACATCGGCATTGCCGACACCATTGGCGTGGGCACCGCAGGCCGTGTGAAACAAGTGATGGAAAGCGCCATGAAGCTGGTGCCGTTGGCCGAACTCAGCGGCCACTTCCACGACACCTATGGCCAAGCCCTGACCAACATCTACGCTTGCCTAGAGCTGGGCGTTCACACCTTTGACGCGAGCGTGGCCGGCTTGGGTGGCTGCCCTTATGCCAAGGGTGCCACCGGCAACGTGGCCACCGAAGACGTGGTTTACCTGCTGCACGGCCTGGGCATTCAAACCGGCATTGATTTGGACAAGTTGGTCGATGCGGGCGCCTACATCTCGCAAGTGCTGGGCCGCAAGCCTGCCTCGCGTGTCGCCAACGCCATCTTGTCCAAACGCCCCACCATTCATCATTCATAAGCAACAAACCATCCCTAGCCTATCAAGGATGACGAGGAGACCCACATGAGCAACATGCCCGGACTGAACTACCAACTCGGTGACGACGTCGATGCCCTGCGCGAAGCCGTTCGCAGCTTTGTCGACAAGGAACTCGCGCCCCGCGCGGCAGACATCGACCGCGAAAACTTCTTCCCCGCCGACATGTGGAAGAAGCTGGGCGACCTGGGCGTGCATGGCCTGACTGTGTCGGAAGAATACGGTGGCACCAACATGGGCTACGTGGCCCACATGGTGGCCATGGAGGAAATCAGCCGTGGCAGCGCCTCGGTGGGTTTGAGCTATGGCGCACACTCCAACCTGTGCGTGAACCAGATTCACCGCAACGGCACCGAAGCCCAAAAGAAGAAGTACCTGCCCAAATTGATCAGCGGCGAGCACATCGGCGCCCTGGCCATGAGCGAACCCAATGCCGGCTCTGACGTGGTCAGCATGAAACTGCGCGCCGATAAGAAGGGCGACCGCTATGTGCTGAACGGCAGCAAAATGTGGATCACCAACGGTGGCGATGCCGACACCCTGGTGGTGTATGCCAAGACCGATCTGGAAGCCAACGCCCGCGGCATGACCGCCTTCCTGATCGAAAAGGGCATGAAGGGCTTCAGCAAGGGCCAACACCTGGACAAGCTGGGCATGCGTGGCTCGAACACCTACCCGCTGTTCTTTGAAGACTGCGAAGTGCCGGAAGAGAACATCTTGGGTGGCGTGGGCAACGGCGCCAAAGTGCTGATGAGCGGCCTAGACTACGAGCGCGCCATTTTGTCAGGTGGCCCCTTGGGCATCATGCAGGCCGTGATGGACAACGTCATCCCCTACATCCACGACCGCAAGCAGTTTGGCCAGTCGATTGGCGATTTCCAACTCATCCAAGGCAAGGTGGCCGACATGTACACCATGATGCAGGCCGTGCGCTCGTATGCCTACATGGTCGCCAAGAACCTGGATGCCCTGGGTAACCAGCACGCACGCCATGTGCGCAAAGACTGCGCTTCGCTGATCTTGATGGCCGCCGAAAAAGCGACCTGGATGGCCGGGGAAGGCATCCAGATCTTTGGCGGCAACGGCTACATCAACGACTACCCGCTGGGCCGCCTGTGGCGCGATGCCAAGCTGTACGAGATTGGCGCTGGCACCAGCGAAATCCGCCGTATGCTGATCGGCCGCGAGCTGTTTGCAGAAACGCTGTAAGCCAACAGCAGCGCCCGGCCCCTTGCACTGCGAAACCCGCGTCAAGAGGCCGGTGTGCCCCCCACAAACGAGATGAGCTGCCCGGGCTGGAACGCCACCCAGGGCTCATCCACCGTGAGGGGTTCGGTGGCAATCACCGCCACCCGATCTCCCGGCTTAGCCAGCTCGGCAAAGTTCAGGGCCATGTCTTCGTCTTGCAAACGCGCCAGGCCAAACGGATGCTGCCGCACCAGGTAATGCAGCTTGGTCGAGCAATGGGCCCACAAGGCATCGCCCTGGCTCAACACAAAGTTGAACGTGCCATGCTGAGCGATCTGGGGCACCAGTTCGCTCAGCGTGGCATTCAACTCAGATACAGCGGGCAGGCTGGCGTGGCTTTTCGCCAGCTCTTGCATCAACCAGCAAAAAGCCCGTTCGCTGTCGGTGTCGCCCACAGGCTTGAACGACGCATGCAGCTTGGGCTCAAAGTCTTTCAGGTTGCCGTTGTGGGCAAACACCCAGTACCACCCCCACAGCTCACGCACGAAGGGGTGGCAATTCTCTAGCGCCACCCGGCCCTGCGTGGCCTTGCGGATGTGGGCGATGACATTGCGACTTTGAATCGGGTAGCGCTTGATCAGCTCTGCCACGGGTGACTGGCTGGCAGCCAGATGGTCCACAAAGAGCCGCACTCCACGATCTTCAAAGAAGGCAATGCCGAACCCATCGGCGTGCTCGCGCGAACGGGTGGCAAAGCCCGTGAAGCTGAAAACAATGTCGGTGGGCGTGTTGCAGTTCATGCCCAACAGCTGGCACATGGCACATCTCCTTCGTGGGCTCAGTGTAGATCACCGAGCCCCTGGCCAACCACCCACCCAAGGCATCAAGACGGCAGGAAATCGAGCGGATATTTCTCCGTCGTCACATCGACATCCTTGGCGCCAAAGTCGATCATGCGAATCCGCGCCACCAATTTGGCCTCCAAGGCAGGCGAATGCAGGTCACTGAACACGACCTTGCACGACAACACTTCGCCCGTGGGGGCCACCTTGATTTCGAACACTACCTTGCCTTGCAGCGTGGGGTCTTCGCGCAGGGCGCGGTTGTAGATTGCATCCAAAGCGCCCTTATTGCGGGCCAACACCATGCGAATGTCTTCTGGCGAACGTGGCGGCTTGGCCGCAGCCGTTGCGGTCGCACGCTTGGCCGCACCCGCAGCCGCTCGGGCTGCCGTGTCATCCACCACCACCGTGGTGGCGCGGCCAGCCAGACCGCCACTGTTCACATTGCGACTGGCGGGCGCCGTGTTCAGACTGCCACTGCCACCCGATGCATTCGAGGTGATCATGGAGCGAGCCAAGGCCGAACCATCTGAGGGCCCACCCACAGCGGCGCCGGCCGCACCTTGCCCGCTACCCTGACGGATGTCGGTCTTGATCTGCACGCTGGCCGAACCGCCACGCACCTGGGCAATGTCATCGCTGGCGGCCAGCAGGCCCATGCCAGCCACACGCTTGCGTGCCGCCTCAACTACAGCGACCTGATTGCTTTCGGCCACGGGTGCCCCTGTCGACACCACCGCAGGGCGCGCCGCATCGGGTGCCGGCGTGGCCTTGCGTGGGGACTCGGCTTGCGTGGGCTTGGGCTGAGGTACCGCTTCGGGCTGCGCCTTGGCTTGAGGCTCAGGCACCTCAGGGGCCTTGGGCTTCTCTACGGGCGGCGGGGTGTGCTCCAACAGCAGCTTGGCCATGGGCGCGGGCAAAGGCTGACTGGCCGCCGTTTCGGCCTTGCGCACGGGCGACAGCAGCAAGCTCAGGCACAGGCCGGTGGTGACCACCAGCACCGTGCCGGTCACTCGCCTGAACAGGCGTTGATCGTCTGGCGCATCGGTCCACGCCAGATCGGATGAACGGAAAGACACCAAAGTGACCGCACTCACGATGCGCTCCTTTGGCGAACCGCAAACGACACGTCAGCGTAGTTGGCGCTGGCGCCGGTGGCCATGATCTTGCGCAGCAAGCTGTAAGGAATGTCCTTGTCACCCATGATGGTCAGGCGCCGAGCCTGCGATGCCTTTTCCTGGCGAACCACCTGACGTGCGGCCATCTGCTCCAGCTCTGCCTTCAAGGGCGCAATGACAGGTGCCTCGGCACTCATCACCTCGCTCACAGAGGCCACCAGCCGTCCATCGACCAGGATGTCTGTGGCACTGACCGTGACCACCACAGATTCACGTGGCGCGATCTGCGATTCAGACGCTGGCAACTTCACCGATTTGGGGCTGGTCAAAGTCTCTACCCCACCGGCATTCGACAGCAGGAAGAAAATCAGAATCGTGAACACGTCGATCAACGAGACCAGGTTCATGTCAACGGCATTGCCGTGGCGAGAAAGCCGCTCGGCACGTCGTTGGCGGGGCGTGAGTTCCATGTCTCTCTACCCTTCAGCGGGAAACAACCGGTGCATCACCGATCGAAATTTTGGGAAAGAGCTCGCCACGCACCAGCTTGCCATCTTGCACACGGTGCCCTTCACGCAGGGCATCCATGACCTGAACCATCGTGTCGTAGGCCGTGTCCGGTTGGGCAAGCAAGGTGGCCGCCGATTGGTTGGGAAAGCGGCTCTTGATCTGCTGAATCAAGCGCGACAGCGCGGCCAGGTCAGGCCCGCCCTTCGCGCCCGTCTGGTTGGGCACCCGCTCGATCAAACCACCCACGCGGTCACCCACTTCGATGGCATCGGGCCGAATGGTGACTTCCAGCTGCAGGTCATCCACCTGGAGTTGCGCCACACCGGAGCTTTGCGCCGGCAAGGTCAGGTCAATGACGGCCAGTCGCGAGAACACGGCGGTGGACAAAAGGAATGGCACCAGCACCACGATCAAATTGATGAACGCGGTGATTTCCAGATGCGCTGCGTGCTTATTTCGCAGCCGTCGGTTGCGAACGGCCATGTCAGCGAACCGAGGCTTGTTGATCAGGGCGCAGGCGCGTCACCAGGTTCAAGAAGCTCATCTTCGAGGCTTCCAGACCGTCCACGATTTCGCTGGTCTTGGACTGCAGGAAAGCATGGATCAGCAGGAAGGGAATGGCCACCATCAGCGCAAAAGCGGTGTTGTTCATGGCAATCGAAATACTGGCCGACAGCATTTCAGATTTCTCAGCCGGGTTCACCTGGGCCACGGCCGTGAAACCCTTGATCAGACCAATGATGGTGCCCAGCAGACCGACCAGCGTGATCACGTTGGCGAAGGTGGCGATGTAGTGGGTGCGCTTTTCCAGGCGCGGCACGATTTCCATCATGCCTTCTTCCATGGCGGCGTCGAAGTCTTCACGACGACCGGGGCTTTGCATGCGCTCCAGGCCATAGCTGATGATCTTGCCGACCGCTGCGTCCGACTTCTCGGCCAAGGCATGCGCCTCTTTCAACTGGCCCTGCTTCAGCAGGGGGTGCAGTTGCGACCAGGCCTGGCTGTTGTCCTTGCGGGCACGCGACAGGTACACAAAGCGCTCAATGGCAATGGCCAGGCCCAAGGCCATGATCAGAATGCTGGGGTAGATGAACAGGCCGCAATCCTGAAAGAACTTCACGGCAGTTTGAAAGGCATTCATGGGTGGAATCTCCGATGACTGATGCTGATAAGACTGAGAAGACAGATACGTTTAGCGCGTGGTGGGCTCAGCTGGAGCCACTGTGCGTATCGTTGCCTGCGATGATGAGTATTGAATCTGGCGCCGCAGCACGTCGCGAGCCAAAGGCGCTGGCTCGTCATTGAGCACACTGACCAAGGGTCGCCCGGTGCTGACTTCGCCTTGAACCGCCTTTTTCCAAGGCACGATGTAGATCACCTTGGGAAGTTCCTGGTTGGCAGGCTCAGCCTTGCGTTCTTGCGCTTGCGCCACGGTTGCGCCACTTATGCAACCCAGACACACAAGGCCCCAAACCAAAGGGCCAAACCCCTGGATGCGGGATGATTTCATGTTGCGTCCTTCCCTGCTGGGGCGGGGGCTGCAGGCTTGCGCCGCTTGATTTCGGTCACCCATTTGGCCACGGCGGCATCGCCCTGCGGGGTCAGCGCCAGATAGCGTTCATACAGGGGCAAGGCACGCGTTGCATCCCCCCGATACAAGTCAGACAGAATGCCCATGTTCAGCACTGCGGGAGCGTAGTTGGCATCGGCCGCCATGGCCTTCTCGTAAGCGGACCTGGCCTTGTCGAACTGCCCCAATTGGCGGTACACCACCCCCAACTGGTTCAGCTGAGCCGCCTGCCGTGGTGACTGTTTCACAGCCGCTTCCAGAGAAGCCACTTGCTCCTTCAGGCGCTCTGGGGCGGCAGCCAGATCAATGCCTTCACCCTTTTCGCGCTTGCCATAGCGCACCGGCAGCATTTCAGCCAGGGCATCAAAGCTGCGCTGCACCCACGGGTCATACACACCAGCCACAGCGCGGCGGGCATTGACTTCGTGCATGTCGCTGGCCTTTTCCTCGAATGGCAAGGCCTGCTCTTCCAGCAGCACGTTGTACTGTTCCAGTTCGACTTCAGACAGTTTCTTGGGGCGTTGCGAGCCCAAAATGGCTTTACCGAAATCGCGATACAAAGAGGCTACCTGATAGGTCACTGCGGTGCTGACATCGGCCACACCAGGCTCGGAAGCCAGCGCGTAAGCCTGCAGAGCTTCCTCCAAGCGCGCCTTCTTCACCTTCAGTTGCTTTTGCAAGGGCTCGACCAGGGCCACGCCGCGGTAGGCCTTCACAGCCGGCTCGGCCAGCACCAGGGCCGCATGGGCGCCCAGGTAGCGTGTGCGATCGGTGCGTGCGGCGCCCCCCTTGAGGTCAGCCTCGTAGATTTCTTTCAGCAAAGCCATTTCGCGCTTGGCGTTGCCTTCGTCTCGCGCCAGATTGACCAGCTTGTCGCGCACCTCCAGCGTTTGCGCCAAGGGCACCGGGCGCATGGCCTGAAGCTGGGCCAGGTAACGCTCATAAGCCCGCGCTGCGGCTGGTTTCTCGCCCGCTTTTTCGCGATAGCTGGCCACTTGCCACATCAGGTCTTTCGCCAGATTGGCGTCTTTGGGACCTGCGGCGAGCATGCGCTCCATTTCGTTGGCAGCCAAAGACCACTTGCCTTGTTCACCATAGGCCAAGGCCAGCTTGGGCGCCACATCGGCTTGCAGGGCATGCTTGGGGTAGCGCTGGCGAAAGTCTTCCAGCAAAGGTTGCGCGTTGGCCCAGTCTTTGATGTCGATGTAGGCTGAAGCCGCGTCAAACTGAGCATTGGCACGCGCAGAGGGTTGAGAAGCAGTCTCTGACACCTTTTTGAAGTGCCCCGCAGCATCCTTGAGATTGCCCGCGGCCTTCTCTTGTTCAGCCAGTTTGTACAGCGATGCCAACTGGTTTTCGGCCAGATCTTTGTAAGCCGCGTCTTGCGGCGAACTCAACTCCATCAAGCGCGTGTAAGCCTGTTCGGCCAACAAATAGGCTTTGCGCTCATACGCGGTATGCGCCAGGATGGTCCAGGCCACGCGGCGCTGCGCCTCGGTGGCCGGCGGCTTCAGATCGATGATCTTCATGGCCACGCGGCCCGCCTGATCACCGTCTTTCAGGGCATACAGTTGCTCGGCAGCATCGGTCATGACCTGGGGCGAGCGCTCATTGCCCGGAAAGGTCTTGGCGAAACGCAGGGCGCTCATCACGGCAGCGCGCTGCAGACGCGACAAGGTCAGCGGGTCGGCGTCCTTGCGCATCTTGGCGTGGCTCAGCAGCGCGGCATACCCGGCCTCTGCCGCCTTGTCATGCCAGGGATAGTCATAGGCCACGCGCTCGTATTCCACGGCCGCTTCGCCATACACGCCCGACTCGAACAAGGCTTCGGCCAACAGGAAGTTGGTCCGCACCACCTGGGTGTCGTTCGGGAAGGTGTTGAGCAGCTCGCGATACCAGTTCACGGCTTCGCGGTAGTCTTGCGGATTCTTGCTGCTTTGCGCCTGGGCGTGATAGTGGCGCGCCAGGTCGTTCAAGCAAGTTTGAACCCGAGGCTGGGCCTGACGCCAGGTTTTGGCATTGCCCATGCGCAGGCCGCTTTCACGGCCAAACAGGTTCACGAATTGCTTCTTGGCTTCGAGTGCCAAGGCGGCCTGATCGGCGCGATCATAGGCATCAATGGCCAGACCTTGAATGCGAGGCGCCTGGGTGTCAAGCGGGTTCAGCTTGACGAACAGGTTATAGGTGTCGCCCGCTTCCTTGTGCTTGTCTTGCTTGGCGTAGAACTCGCCCAGTTGTTCGAACACAAACAAGGCATAGGCTTGGCGCAATGGCTTGGACGCCGGCGTGTAGGCCGCAATGCTTTCGGCCCCCTTCAGATTCGACAGGCTCAAGCTGACGCCACGGAAGGTGTCAGACAACAGTTCACGGTCAGCCCGGTTGAAACGGTCGGGGGTGGACAGCTTTTGCGATCCCGGTGCCGCCGCCAACTTGGCATCGAGCACGTTGAAATAGGTTTGCAAGGCAGCGTCGAACTGGCCTTGTTTGAACCGCGACCAGCCCAGCATGTACATGGCACGGTCGCGGAATGCGTTGGCATGATCAGGTCGAACCAGAGACAGATACGCCGGTTCGGCCACCGCGTATTGGCCCAGACTGAACGCCAGTTCGCCCCGGCGGAACTGAACCTCGTCGAGGTTGCTGGTGCTCGGGTGCTGTTTGACCAGATCGGTCAGAGTTTGCAATGCAGCTTCCAGCTCGCCAGCCTGCTCTTGGGCTCGGGCCAACTGGTACATGACCTGATCGCGGTTGGACGCATTGGGATGCGCGGCCAACTGCTCTTGATAACGCGCAATCACCAGCCGATAGCCAGCCGCAGCATCTTGCGCTGCAGCCTGGCCTGCATCGGCATTGACCTTGTCTGCGCGATCGAGTTCCATGTCAGCCATGCGGCGCAGGGCCTCGGCGCGCAACGCGGCATCGGGGGCGCCCCCATCCAGCAGCTGGCGGTAGGCCTTCATGGCCTGCGCGTCGCCAATGGTTTCCACATCGTCGGGCTTGACGGCCACTTCGGCCTTGGCCATGGTTTGCAGGGTGGCAGGTTGCTTGCCTCCCATGAAACCACAGGCACTGAGCATGCTGGCTGCGGCCAGCAGGGTTAGGCTATGGCTTGGGCGCATTCGTCGCTTCCTTGTTTTCGCCACGTGTAGCCACTGCCTCGTCATACAGCTTGGCCACGGCAAAGCGGGCTTGCGCCAGGTGGGCAGTCAGGGTGTCTTTCTGGCGAGCCAGATCGGCCAAGGCCATGGCTTGCAAGGCCGATTCCTGCTCGGCACGCCAGGCTTTGAGTGCTCGGCGGTTGGCATCCAATCGCTGCGTCAGAGCCTGGATGCGATTGCCCCACTGATCCATGGCAACAGGGCCCTCACGCAACAGGCGGGCAATGGTATCTGCGTGGGTTTGCGCTTGCTTGAGTTCATCTTGCGCCGAAGCCAGATTCTGCTTGGCCCGGTCCAGGCGAGCCGGGGCTTCTTGCGCCAGTTGCCAGTTCAGCACATTGGCCGCCATACGAACGCGATCGCGCGACTGCACCAATTCAGGTGAAGCATTGGGCTTTTGCGCCAGGCTCACCAAACGATTCGCGCTGGCCAGCATGTCGCGCTGCTTGGAATCAGCCAGGGCCACGCCATCCATGCGGGTTTCGGCCAGGCCCACCTCTTGCGTCAAGGCGGCAATGCGCTGGCGCGAATCGGCCAGAACGCGTGCGCTGTTGAGCGCTTTGAGGCGGTCTTGATGGCGAGCGAAAGCTTGTTGCCGTACGGCCAGCGCAGCTTTCAACTCGTCCAGCCGGCTTGGGTTGCCGGCCATGCTGGCCTCCAGCCCATCCAGGTCAACAAGGTTGCGAATGCCCTGCTGAAACGCATCTTGTGACACGGTCGAAGCCAGGTAGCCCCAATGCGGCGGGTCAGAGGGCAAAGCCACATCGGCATCGGTATTGGCACCGGATGACGCAGGCTTGGCCGCATTGGCACGCAACACTCCATCCAGCCAACGCCCCCCTTTGCAGAAGGCCATGGCGGCATCCAGACTGTTGCGCTCGCGCTCGAAGGTTTCGACCGCATCCAGATAGGTCTGCAAGGCTTTGCCTTTGGCCCCCAATTGCTCATAGGCGTAGGGCACGGCCAAGCGAGCCTCCAGGGCTGCAGGGTCTTTGGGGTCGCGCTGGCTCAGGGCCAACCAAGGAACCAGGGCCGACTGGGGGTTTTGCTGATCCATCGCGGCCCAGCCATAGCCCAGCAAGGCCTTGTTGCTTTCACTGCCCTGCAAGGGCACGCGCTCAAGATAAGTTCGGGCTTGGGCTGGCTGCCCCGCCTTCAAGGCGGCAAAACCCAGTGCCACATTGGCCCTGTCGCGGAGCACCTTTTGTTCATCGGTGCGAGCGGCGTCTTTGCCCAAGGCATCCAGGGTGGCGGCACCCTGGGCCTCATTGCCCGCACGAATCTGGGCCACCCCCAGGTTGTAGCGCACCAGGAACGAGGCAGACTCGCCTTGCGCGCTCAACACCTGCACCGCAGCCCGATAGTCAGCACGCGCCATCAACAGTTGCGCCTTGAGCAAAACCCCAGCGTCTTGTTGAGCGGCGGGCAAATTGCCACGCACCTGCGACAAGGCCGACTCAGCTTCAGCTGACTGCCCCCGTTGATTCAGTTTTTGCGCCAGGTTGAACCAGGCTTGATCACGCGCCGCGCTGGAACCACCACGTGCGGAGGCCGTGGTAAGCAACTCCGACGCTTCGCGATCGAGGCCGAAACGCATGAGCATGTCGCTTTGCCACAGCTGCGTTTCTTCCGAAACGGATGCAGACCCCGGCGCCTGTCGATTACGCATCCACTGCGTGACCGCAGCCAGGCCTTGATCTTGCCAATGGTGAAACGCGACCTGACCGGCACGCATCGTTGCCAGAGGCTGAGCTTGCGCCCCTGCCATCACCCCACACGACAGCAGGATCAAGCCCCGCAGCAAAGAGGAACGCATGGCCACTTACTGCCAAACCTTGACCGAGAACTCGGGCTGCGACTTGGCCCCGGCATCTTCGATGCGCAGCTGAATGAACTTGGCCTCGGCGGTTTTCTCGAACCGCTGAGAAACCGAGCGCTTGTAGCCGCCTTCAGATGGACCGGCACCCGTCAGGGTGGCCACCAGCTCATGCTCGCCCACGCGCAAATTACCCAGGTACAAACGCTGCACGCCACCACGCTGCAGCGCGGCCAGTTCAGAAGCCGAGTAGAGATAGTTGGCCACGACCTTGTCGTCGAGCTTGATTTGCACCGAGTCGAGCGTGAACGCCTTGCCCACTTCGAGCGAGACGAACACCGCCAACTGGCTGCTGGCGGGGTAGAGCAGATCTTCTTCAAGTTGTTGCAGGTCGCGGTTGAACTGCGCGGCTTCGCGCTTGGCTTCCTGCAGACGTTCGTTCAGCGCGGCGGCGCCGGCAGAGCCAGAAGTCGCAGCGGCGGTACGCGCAGCTGATTCGGCGGCATGGCTGGCTTGAACCATGGCCAAAGAGGCTGTCAGCGCCCCAAAAATAAAGACGCCACAGCGGGACTTCATTTTTAGCTCCCAGAGATCACTATTCTTGAAAAAGATGAGGGTATCTCATCCGACAGGCATGGGCCATTGGGGATTCAATCGAGTGTGTAACAGTCCGCACAAGGGGGAAACCCACTGTCTACTGGCCCCTCGCAAGGGGGAGGCACTGTGGATTCATCCAGCCCCAAACGCCAGCGATAATGTCGACGCTAACTAACGGCACCTCTTTTAACTAACCATCTCTAGGAGCGCTTCATGGCGTCCATCAACAAAGTCATCCTCATTGGCAATCTGGGTCGCGATCCCGAAGTTCGCTACACCCCCAACGGCGCGGCAGTTTGCAACGTGTCCGTGGCCACCACTCGCAACTGGAAAGACAAGAACAGCGGCGACAAGGTTGAGGAAACCGAATGGCACCGTGTGGTGTTTTATGACCGCCTGGCTGAAATCGCTGGCGAGTACCTGAAAAAGGGGCGCCCCGTGTATGTGGAAGGCCGCCTGAAAACCCGCAAGTGGCAAGACAAGGACGGCAAGGACAACTACACCACCGAAATCGTGGCCGAGCAAATGCAATTGCTGGGTGGCCGTGAAGGCGGCGGCGGTGGTGGTTACGGCGGCGGCCAAGGCGGCCCCGAAGACTACAGCCAGGAAGCCCCATCGGCACCCAGCCGTCCGGCTGCACGCCCTGCCCCGGCACCGGCTCCCCGCCCTGCACCGAAGTCGTCGACCGGCTTCGACGACATGGACGACGATATTCCGTTCTAACCGGCACCTTGTAGCTGTTCTGTTGATTGAAGGCTCGCTTTCCCTAGGGAGGCGAGCCTTTTTCCTTATCAACACGTTAGATTGTTTCTTTGTTGGAGTAGACTCAACTACGAAGTTTGCAATTGGTGGACAGATGCCTCGATACGTTGCGAAGCGCTTCAGGTTTCAGAACGGCGAACACCACTCCGTGCTGAAGGGACCGGACGGACTACCCGTGCATGCGGTGACCTTGTTCCTGCAAAAGTTCCGCAAACGAGGGCGTGCAGCAAATACCATTCACGCCGTTTGCCAATGCCTTGCGCTGCTCTACCGTGAGCTGGACGCCAACCTTCGAGTCGACATCCTCGAACGCCTACGTAGCGGGCACTTCTTGACATCATCCGAGCTGGCCCGACTAGCTGATGTAGCGCAGTACCCCATGAAAGCGCTAACTCACGAGGACGAGCAGCACGCGACACCGCAGGTGGTCAACATCAAGAGTGTCAGGATTCGACGCCGCAAGGCTGCCGAGGAGGTGGAGGCCGTAGGTAAGGCCAATCACGCCAACCGGATGCGCTACATGGCTGACTACCTGGGCTTCCTTGCTAGCTACTCTGCTGCAGGGCTTCCTCAGCTGCAGCGCCAGCAACTCAACCTGGAAACTACTGCGGCCCTCAAAACCTTCAAGGCCCAGATTCCCAAGGTGACCAAGCGGGCTGAGATGAACGCTCGGGAGGGTCTCTCAAAGGAGGACCAGGACCGACTGCTTCGAGTCGTACATCCGGAGAGTCCAGACAACCCTTGGGAACGGGGCTTTGTTCGCCATAGGAACTGGGTAATCGTCATGCTGTTACTTGCAACCGGCATGCGAAGCGGAGAGCTGCTTGGGCTACAAATTGGCGATATCAAGCAGCAGTTGTGCAAACTGGGCGTCCTGCGTCGAGCAGATGCACCGGAAGACCCCCGTCGGACCCCCGTGGGCACGAAGACAAGTGACCGCGAACTGGAATTGCTGCCAGGCATCATGCGCGCACTTTTGGCTCACATCAACGTGGACCGGCATCGTATCCGAGCAGCCCGCAGACACCCACAGGTGTTCGTTGCCCAGGATGGGAAGCCTCTATCGACCCGCAGCATCGGCAAGCTCTTCCAGCAACTGCGAGTGGCATGCCCCGGGCTTCCTGTGACCCTGACCAGCCATGTCATGCGACACACTTGGAATGAGCGCTTCTCGGAGCAAGCCGACGAGATGGGGTTGTCTGAAGTCGAGGAAGCGCGCGCTCGCAATGAGCAGCAAGGCTGGACAGATAACTCGCAGTCCGCGCGGAATTACACGCGTCGGCACACGAAGCGCAAGGGACGTGCAGTCGCACTGAAATTGCAGGAGGACCTTAATGTCTAAGGCAACTGAATTGAAGTCCCATGCTTTGTCTCACAGGCTACCCGAGCAGGTCTTCACTCGTTCGCGTTCGACCCTTGATCCCAGCCAGGATGTCTGGGAGTGGACTGATGGACCATTCATCGCTCGGCTCGATTTTCGGAGACTCAATGGAAACGCCAAGTTCCTCAAGGAACCCTTGAAGGAGGCTTTGATTCCTTATCTGAAGGGGCATTCATCGAAGCACGTCACAAATCTCTTCCAAGCTTTTATCCACTTTCTGGAAAGCGCCCCCGCGTATCCGACCTCGGCGATTGATGAGCAAGATGTCGCTAACTACGCTGCTCGACTCGGCGAGCATGAGAAAGGGCGCATGGGAACCCTGAACGTACTGCTCCAAAAGTGGGTGGAACTCCAACTACCAGGAGTCACTGCCGAATGCGCGGCCTATCTTAGAGAGCACAGAAAGCCGGGAAATTCCAAGGGCGACGCAGTACGGACGCGAGACCCCGTAAAAGGCCCGTTCAGCGAAGATGAGTACACAGCCCTCCATTCAGCTGCAAATGCGGCGTATGGCAAAGGAGATCTGCCGCTTTGGACCCTCCTCTTGGCCCGACTGCTCCTTGCTTGTGGCGGGCGCATCTCCCAGTACGTATCGCTGAAGCTGACGGACTTCAACCCTCAAACCTCAGTCCTGAAGCTTCCCCAAGTGAAGACGGGGTTTGACCATGCACGAATGAGTTTCCTTGAATTCGACATCAGCGCTCAGACATCGCAACTGATCATGGCGCATCGGGATGCTCTGCTGGCTTCCGGAAGTACTGAAGACAGTGCCCTCTTCCCCGCCAAGCTTGTCATGATTCGGGGGCATCGCAAGCAAGTCCGGACTGAGGACGACATGTTCTTTGGGCACTGCACCCCTCAGAGCCTATACCACCGTTTTGTCGAATACATGCGCGACATCGCGCCACCTACAGCTCGACTTGACTACGCCTCAATGCCAGTCGCGCCGCAGCGGTTCCGCTACACGTTCGGCACTCGATTGGCCGAGGAGGGTGCCAGCAAGTTGGTCATTGCGGAGCGCCTCGGTCATACGGACCTCCAGAATGTGGAATGCTATGTTTCCGCTTCCCCAAAGATTGTCGAGAGTTACGACAAGGCGTTGAGCAAGTTCCTGGCACCACTTGCCCAAGCCTTTAAGGGACAGATCGTGGAAGACGAAGCCCACAGCACCCACAAGGGCGCGCCAGGCAGTCGAATTCATGACTTCCGGGTGTCCACCGAGGGGCTGGGCAGCTGTGCCGGCAAGGGTGCCGGCTGTGGATTCAATAAGCCGATTGCTTGCTACTCCTGTTTCCGATTCGAGCCCTGGCTTGATGCGCCGCATGAGAAGGTGTTGCACCGACTCGAAGCCGACCGCCAAAAGTGGTCCTCGGATGACCGAATGGCGGCGATAAATGACGAGCCCATCCGTGCCGTCAAGGAAGTGATCTCGCTATGCGCGCAGATCTGGTCGCAGCGAGGCCGCGAAGAGGGGGCAGCGTGAACGCACCCGTACTGCACTTCACACCACGGGCCGAGTTAGAGCCGCAACTCAATCTTCTGGCGTTCATCGAGCTGTGCCGCAAGTCTGAAGTAGTGGATGCGCATCTGCAGTTCGACAAGAACATATGGAGCATCGGCTTCTTTAAAGGACAGAACAAGACAAATCGGGTTGTCTTCAGTACTCTTGAAGCTGCCAGCGTGTCCAAGCCTGAGCCGTGCTTGCCGGATCCATTCTTGAACTTCGCCAAGGCAACTATCGTCTATTTGCAGGACAAGCGGCCAGTTACGTCACAAGCCCCTCGCGTTGCTGCGCTGCGGTGCCTAGAAGCAGCGCTACGCCACGAGTCAAAAGGATCGCGACCTACTGCAGTGGACACTTCCGTGCTAGACACTGCCGTGGCGCTGGCCAAGCAGCAGGTGTCGGCAGCAGTCGCGTACCGTATTGCTGGCCAGTTGGAGTACATCAGCGAGTTCATGGCCTCCAAGCAGTTCATCTCTCTTCGCCAGCGATGGACGCACGGGATGAAGAAGCCCCAGGAGGTGGGGTCTCGAATATCTACGGAGGCACTCGAAGCAAGGAAGGAGAAACTGCCATCTGCCGCAACGCTACGAGCCCTGGCCGGCATTTTCAATCAGGCAGTTGAACCGCCGGACGTCATGACATCCAGTCTTACGGCTTTGATGCTGTGCGCCCCCGAACGCATCAATGAGGTCCTACGCCTGAAGCGCAACTGCCTTGTCGAGGGTGATGGTGAATTCATAGGTAAGTTGGGCCTGCGCTGGGCTGGCTCCAAGGGATTTGATAACACGACCAAATGGCTGCCTTCAGAGATGACCAGCGTCGCTCGCGAGGCCATAGACAACTTGATGCGAGTGTCGACTCCCGCTCACGAACTCGCGACTTGGTACACGGCCAACCCGACCAAGCTGTTCCTTCACGAAAGCGCCACCCATCTGCGAGGCCGTCGCGTTCTGACCCCACGCGACATCGCTCTGATTCTCTGGGGGGACGAGGGCGCCAGGAATTCGGCGACAACATGGGCTAGCCACCACCGGCTTGAGAAGCAGCCCCTGGGTGGCCGATCCATTGGATACCTCTTTGAGGATGTTGAGCGCGCCGTTCTGAGCATGTTGCCGGCGACTTTTCCATTCGTACCCGGTGCGCCAGAGCTTCGGTGCATGGATGCCGTCGCTGTCATACGGACGAATGAAATGAGTCGGCGCAAGGCGCCCTACCGATGCATGTTCAGCTGCGTCGACAACCAGGCAATCACAAGTCGTTTTGGCACACATGAGGGAAAAAGGTCCATTTTTGAAGCATTCGGCTACACCGAAGACGATGGCTCTCCGATTCAACTCACCAGCCACAGCCTTCGTCACTATCTGAACACGCTCGCTCAGATGGGAGGCTTGAGCAGCACGCAGATTGCCATCTTCTCGGGGCGCAAGGACGTCAAACAGAACCGGCACTATGACCACATGTCTTCTGATGAGGTGCAGGCGCCAATCAGCGAGGCACTGAAAGCTGGCTTCACATCGGAACTTGAACCAGTCGATATCTCGGGGCGGAATTTGATGATGCGCAGCGAGTTCAGGGGACTAGGACTCACTGCCGCGCACACAACGGAGTATGGCTGGTGCCGTCACAACTTCGCGAGTGAGCCGTGTCAGATGTACCGCGATTGCATCAACTGCCAGGAACAGGAATGCATCAAAGGTGAATCTCACAAGGAGGCCAACCTTCGGCAACTAAAGCAGGAGACCGAATACCTGCTCAAACAGGCCAAGGCAGCCCTGAGTGACGAAGAGTACGGCGCAGATACCTGGGTCAAACATCAGACAACCACCCTGGAGCGTGTGAACCTGCTGCTTTCCATTTTGGAGAATCCTGAAGTCCTCGTTGGTTCCCGTATCCGGTTGGACATTTCCAACGCAGCCCTGATAACCGCCGACAACGGCAAGCCCATTCGGGTACTCAAGGGCCGCAAGAACCAGGCATTGCTATGAAGAAGAGTCGCGCACCTGACCTGACTCAGGAACACATCACAACGATCCTCGACACGCTCGATACTTGGCGAGGAAAGCTTACTTGGGACCTTCTGCTTGACAAGCTGGAATCAGTATGGGGTCACCGATACTCACGCTTCACCCTGGCAGGCTACCCCGAGGTAGCCAACGCCTTCGCGCATCGAAAAGATGCCCTGCGAGGGACGCTTCCGGTATCGCGCGGAACCCCCACCGACGAACGTGTCCTTGCAGCCATAGAGCAGGCAGAGCGGTTCAAGGCGAAGGCCGAGCGGTTAGAGGCTGAGAACAACCTTTTGCTGGAGAGATTTGTGACCTGGGCGATCAACGCGGAAAACAAGGGTGTCACCATGGATATGTTGAACAAGCCGCTACCGAAGCCGGACCGTGACCGTTCAAAAGGGGTGAAGTGATGGCTTGTGGACCGAAGATTGCCGAAGAATAGGCTCAGCGCTTCCAAATCGGTAAGCGTCAAAAACCTACGAAATCAGGCTTGTCTATGGCCATAGCCCAAGGGCCTGACTATCAAACGGGCTTCAGCAAATCGCTGATATCCATTCCAAGCGCACAAGCAAACTGCTCGATGTTGTCTATCGAGACGTTGCGCTCAGCCCGCTCCACAGAGCCTACATACGTCCTGTGAACACCCGCCAAGAAAGCTAGCTCTTCTTGCGAAAGGCCTCGTACAGCCCTCTCTGCGCGCAATCGTTGAGCCAGACGCTCTCTCGCCGTCGGGTTGTTTGCCTTGCCTCGTGTCATAGGAGGCAAGGTTGACGCCGTTGAATACTTTGAGTCTACAGACTTTGAGTAGCATTCGCTTGTACACTCCGTTTCGAAATCAACGTTGCCTTTGCAATGCTCATGCTGACCCAACCGGCTCCCAAGTCCTCACACGCCCGCAAGAGCAAGCGCCCCGTGATCCGCGAGCACGCACGGACGCTTGCCTTTGCTTTCCTGCGCAACCATCCCCAAGGCCTTAGGTATTCCGAGCTTCATCGAAAGATTTGTCAGGCTGATCCGCACCTCAACTCCAACACGGTGAACACCTCAATCTGGAACCTGGACACAGAGTTCCCTGATTTGGTTTACAAGCCCGTCAAAGGGCTCTTTAGGCTCGTTGCATTTCAAGATGATGAGGCAAGCGAGCGCGTCGACCCTGAGTTATCTATCTGTTCTGCCACCGAGCCCATTCGTGAAGAGGTCTTCTACCCCTTGTTTGCCTCATGGCTGAAGAACGAGCTTGAGGAGGTCACGCAGGCT
>ERZ724505.451-NODE-451-length-26408-cov-5.300459_pt1 | contig 26408 bp, 38 predicted proteins | sample MGYA00376038_ERZ724505 | MGnify/ENA primary metagenome ERZ724505 (study PRJEB28724, sample SAMN07190884) | wastewater metagenome | isolation source: effluent of sewage treatment plant in Hong Hong | place: Hong Kong | collected 2016-03-17 ...
CCGCATATCTTAGCCATTACGAAGGTACACACAAAATTATTGCAGCCTATGCAGGAGTGGCAGCATGAGTCGTTCATTAAAAAAAGGACCATTTATAGATTTCAAACTTGCCAAGAAGGTTACAGCGCTTGGTGACAATGACCGCACAATTATTAAGACCTGGGCTCGAAGCAGCACGATTGCACCCGATTTTGTCGGTAAAACAATTGCTGTACACAATGGCAAAGTACATGTGCCGGTTTTTATTACTGAGAACATGGTTGGCCACAAGCTTGGTGAATTCGCACCAACACGTAAGTTTCGCAGTCACGGCGGTAAGTTAGCGAAGGGTAAATAAGGAATATTATGGCAGTTCAGGCATTAGCTAAATCAGTTCCACTTAGTCCACGCAAAGTCGCGGTAGTTGCGTCTTTGGTGCGCGGCCGCTCTGTCGAAGACGCTTTGACAATTCTTGAGCATACACCACGTCGCTCTGCTCTTGCTGTCAAGAAAACGATTTTGAGTGCTAAAGCTAATGCTGATCACAATCATGGATACAAACCAGCTACTCTTCAGATTACAGAAATTACAGTTACCCCTGGTCCACGCCTGAAGCGCTACCGACCGGTTTCACATGGTCGGGCTCACCCTTTCCAGCGCAAGACTGCTCACATCAAAGTTACTGTTGATGGCGAGAAACGCGAAGCTAAGAAGCCGGCTGCTAAAGCAGCCGCAAAGAAAGAGGAGGCCAAGTAATGGGTCAAAAAGTAAACCCTATTAGCATGCGCCTCCAGGTCAATAAAGACTGGACCAGTAAGTGGTTTGTCGACAAGCGTGACTACGCTAAGTTTCTTAAGGATGACCTAGCTGTACGCAAGCTTATTAAAGACAAGCTAGGCAGCCGGGCAGCTATCAACAAAGTTGAAATTACTCGCACTCCCAATCTAGTTACAGTTACTATCGCGACCGCTAAAGCAGGTGTTGTGATTGGTCGTGGCGGTACGGGTGCAACCGAATTGAAGCTTCTAATTGAGAAGATCTACGGCGGCACACCGACTCGCATTAATATTGAAGAGGTTAAAAAGCCTGATTTATATGCTAAGTTGGTAGCCGAAAACATCGCTCATCAACTTGAGCGTCGTATGAGTTTCAGGCGTGCCATAAAATCAACCGCTGCTGCAACTATGCGGGCAGGTGCAAAAGGCATCCGTATAGAGGTTTCCGGTCGATTAAACGGGGCTGAGATGAGCCGACGCGAAAAAGAAGTTGCTGGATCGGTTCCATTGCACACTATTCGCGCCAACATCGATTACGCTCAGGTCAATGCCCAGACGGTTGCCGGTATCATCGGAGTGAAAGTATGGATTTACAAGGGAGAGAGCGTCTAAGATGTTAATGCCGAAGCGTCAAAAGCACCGCAAGGTGCGTAAGGGTCGAATCCGAGGTGTTGCTACAGCAGGCAACTACATCGCTTTTGGTCAATACGCCCTGCAGGCTCAAGGTCAGGAGCGGATTACTTCGCGTCAGATCGAGGCTGCACGTCAGGCCATGACACGATACATTAAGCGTGGTGGTAAAATCTGGATCCGCATCTTTCCTCACACCCCTGTTAGCCGCAAACCACAAGACGTTAAGATGGGTAGCGGCAAAGGTAACCCTGAGTTTTATGTCGCCAAGGTCCGCCCTGGCACTATCATGTTTGAAATGCAGGGAGTTTCAGAAGAAGTTGCTCGTGAAGCAATGCGCTTGGCAGCTCACAAACTTCCTGTTAAAACCAAGTTTTTGGTTAGGGAGGATGCGTAATGAAAGTTGCTGAAATCCGCAAGCTGTCGACCAGCGAATTGACTACCGAAAGCACCAAGCTTCGTGAAGAAATTGTCGAATTACGCCGTCGTTTACATCTCGGTGAAATCACCAACAACCGTGTAATCCGCGCCAAGCGTAAAGACCTAGCCCGCATTTTAACTGTCTTAAGTGAAGCATTAATTAAGGAGGCCAACTAATATGGCTAAGCAAATCGTAGGTGTTGTGTCCTCTAATAAAGGCGACAAGACCATCGTCGTAACCGTTCAAACCCGCAAGACCCATCCGCTGTACCGTAAGCAATACACTGTGCACAGCAAGTTTATGGCACATGATGAAAAGAATGAAGCAGAAGTCGGCGATAAAGTCGCAATTGTCGAGACCAAGCCCTTGAGTGCACGCAAACGCCATACTCTTGATCGAATAATCGAGAAACCGAAGCTTCGAGAGGACACTTTGGCTGTTTCAAAGTCTGACGATACTGGTAAGAAGCCAACTAAACCCGCAAAAGAAGACGATGCCGTAGATGCTAAACCTGAGGCTAAAACTGCTAAGAAAGCCGAGGAGTCAAAGTAATGATCCAGCAAGAAACCCGGCTTTTGGTTTGCGACAACAGCGGTGCTAAAGAGATACTTTGCATTCGTGTGCTGGGCGGTAGCCGTAAACGCTACGCTAAAGTCGGCGACATCATCACAGCTACTGTTAAACAAGCAACACCCAACGGTCAGGTAAAAAAGAAATCCGTCGTCCGTGCGGTCGTCGTCCGCACTCGTAACCAAATTCGTCGTAAAGATGGCTCGACCATTAAATTCGATGATAATGCCGCTGTAATCATTGGTGAAGATAAATTACCACGCGCCACACGTATTTTTGGACCAGTTCCGCGTGAACTTCGTGATCAAGGCTATGCTAAAATCGTTTCACTCGCACCGGAGGTACTGTAATGAGTGGTGCTACTAAAACCAAGATTTACAAGATTCGCCTGAAAAAGGGTGACACAGTTGTAATTCGTAGTGGCAAATTCAAAGGTCAGACCGGCAAAATTACCGCCGTTCATCCTAAGGATAACAAGGTTACGATTGAAGGCATCAATGTTGTTAAAAAGCACCAAAAGCCAAATCAAGCACATCCACAGGGTGGGATAATCGAAATCACCAAGCCGATGTGGGTGAGCAAGGTTGGCATTTTAGACTCGACAAGCAAAAAGCCCAGTCGAATCGGTTTCAAAATTGATAAAGATGGCAATAAGACAAGAGTTTTGAAGAAAACTGGAAAGGAGATTAAGTAATGGCTACAGAAACAGCAGCGCCAAAAGCGCCAAAGACAACAAAAGCAGCAAAATCTGTTGATACCGGCGCACGTCTCCGCATCCAGTATAACGAGACGATTGCTAAAGAGCTTGTCAAAGAACTCGGACTTAAAAACCCGCACCAAGCTCCAAAACTCGAAAAAGTTATCGTCAATGTCGGCCTTGGCAAAGCTAAAGACGATAAAAAGATTTTAGAAGTTGCAACCAACACACTACGCAAAATTACCGGCCAACAACCGGTCGAGACTATCGCCAAAAATTCAATTGCCGGCTTTAAGCTACGCGAAGGCAACAAAATTGGTCTTAAAGTTACACTACGTGGTGATCGTATGTACGAGTTTACAGATCGCTTAATAACTGTTGTATTACCCCGACTTCGCGATTTCCACGGTGTAAAAAAGAAGGCCTTCGATCAGCAAGGCAACTACAGCATCGGATTTACTGACCAGTCTGTATTTCCTGAGCTTAGCTTTGAGGAAACGACCAATGCGCACGGCTTACAGGTGATTTTCGTGATAAACAGTGAAGAAAAGGCGCACTCACGTGCACTGCTGGAGAAGTTTGGTATGCCTTTTGAAAAGGAGAATAAGTAATGGCCAAAAAATCAATTGTAGCAAGAGATGCTAAAAGAATTAAGATGATCGATAAGTACGCAGCTAAGCGCAAGGAACTCAAAGAGTTAGGTGATCAAGAAGGCTTGGCCAAGTTGCCACGCAACTCAAGCCCGACCCGTCGCACAAATCGTTGCATTGAAACTGGTCGCCCCCGAGCTTACATGCGTCAGTTTGGCCTTAGCCGTATTAGTTTCCGCGAGCACGCAAGCAAGGGTGAAATCCCTGGTGTAACGAAATCGAGCTGGTAGGAGAAATATGAGTACAACAAGCACAGACCCAATCGCAGATATGTTAACTCGGATTCGCAATGCTATTAATGTGCGCAAAAACGAAGTTAGTCTGCCTCATTCCAACATCAAAGAAGCTGTTGCTAAATTGCTACAGGAAAGCAATTTTATCGATGGCGTGTCTGTTAAGGATGCCGAAGTTGGCAAGGTAATGACTGTTAAAATCAACGGCGAGGACAGCAATGCCCGCATCACTGAAATTGTCCGCATGAGCAAGCCTGGTCGTCGTCATTATGTAAATGCTAAAGAAATCCCTGTTGTTAAGCGTGGTCGTGGAGTGGTTATCATTTCGACAAGCCGCGGTTTAATGACTGGTGATAAAGCCCGAGCCGAAAAAGTCGGTGGTGAATTAATTTGTAAAGTTTATTAGAGGATATTAAAGGAATAGTATGAGCCGAGTAGGAAAACTGCCGATCGCAATCCCGAGCGGTGTGACAATCACTATCGACCCAGCCGAAATCACGGTTGCGGGCTCTAAAGGCACGCTGAAGCAATTCACTATGGATGACATAACTGTCAAACAAGAAGGTGAAGAAGTCATTATTACGCGTGCTAACGATGAGCCCAAGATACGCGCTAAACATGGATTAATGCGCGCATTACTAAATAATATGGTGGTCGGAGTTAGCCAAGGGTTTAGCAAAAAGCTTGAGATTAATGGTGTTGGCTACCGTGTTGCCGCCCAAGGTGCAGATTTGAAACTAAATCTTGGCTTCTCGCATGATGTTATTTACAAGATTCCAGCAGGGGTGACTGCTTCAGTTGAGCAAAATACAATCACTGTTAGTGGTATTGATAAGCAACAAGTCGGACAAGTCGCGGCAGAAATACGCGCCTTAAAGAAGCCTGAACCTTACAAAGGTAAGGGCATTAAATACGAAGGTGAACGTATTGTTCGTAAGTCTGGAAAGAGCGGTAAGGATAAATAATGAGTAAGCAACTAATTCACAAGATACACAATCGAAATCAGCGTAAAGCTCGTATTCGTGCTGTAGTGTCTGGCACCGCAAAACGACCACGCCTAAGTGTATTTGTCAGCAACACGCACATAACTGCCCAACTAATCGACGACACCGCAGGTAAAACCATCGCTTATGCAACAACCGTCGGAAATAAAGCGGCTAAGGGTACAATGACTGAAAAAGCTACTATTATTGGCGCCGAAATTGCTGCTAAAGCTAAAGCAGCCAAGATTAAGGCTGTCGTATTTGATCGCGGTGGCAAAATATACCATGGCCGAGTCGCAGCACTAGCTGATGCCGCCCGTAAATCAGGATTGGAGTTCTAAATGGCAGATCAGAAACCTCAAGAACGACGAAATCGTCGACCGGAAATACAACCAGAAGAAAAGCAGTTTGATGAGCGCACCCTTCATATTGATCGTGTTGCACGCGTGGTTAAAGGTGGCCGCCGTTTCCGCTTCCGAGCATTAGTAGTCGTAGGCGATAAAAAGAACCGAGTTGGTATTGGTAGCGCCAAAGGCGCAGATGTAACCGCCGCTGTTACCAAAGCGACCGAGGTAGCAAAAAAGAACTTTATAACCGTTTCTTTGTATAAAGGCACACTGCCTCACGAAGTTGAGGCCAAGGTAAGCGGAGCACATATCCTGCTTAAACCAGCTAGTGCTGGTACTGGTCTGATTGCTGGTGGTGTAGTTCGCAGCATCATAGAAGTCGCTGGCGTAAAGAACGCTCTGAGCAAGTCCATCGGCTCATCTAATAAGACCAATGTCGCGTATGCAACAATTGATGCCCTAAACAGTCTTGTGCCCGCTGACAAATGGATTACTGCTAAGCCAAAAGCACCTAAGGCCGCCAAAAAGTCTGACGATAAACCGGCTAAAGCTAAGGTTAAGGCATAATGAAATACCACGAACTAACAACAGGTAAAAACAAGCAATCAAAGCGAGTTGGTCGCGGTATTTCTGCGGGCCAAGGTAAGACTGCTGGTCGCGGCACCAAAGGACAGGGCGCCCGCACAGGGTCAAGTGCTAAGCCCGGCTTTGCTGGTGGATCGAACCCATTAATGCAGAAATTACCTAAGCTACCGGGTTTCAAGAGTCATCGCACGCCCCCCGAAAACATCTATACTGGGCAGCTTGATCAGTTTGCTGGCAGGACAGTTGATGCAAATCTATTGGCTGAGGCAAAACTTATAAGCAATCCATGCGTTAAAGTTAAGTTGATCTCAAAAGGCGAAGTAACAAAAAAAGTATCCGTCAAACTCTCTGGTGCCAGCCAGTCGGCAATTGAAGCGGTGCAGTCTGCCGGCGGAAGTTTTGAATCAGTAGCTCGGCAAAGCCGACCTAAAACTTCCCAAAAAACCAAAAAATCTTAGTTTATACTAAGACTACAATCAACTAAGACTAGAGGGTATATGGCAAGCGCCGATTTACAGCGTGACAAAAAAGTCACGCGCGAGATTCATCGTCTGTTTTGGCGAGCGACAACTGATAAGCCGCTTTACTTTTGGATGACGGTTTTGTTACATCCCCCAGCGATGTTGGTAATCCATGTCTTGATACCGGTTGAGGTTGCTTTTGGAATTCAGGCAATAATCAAGGGCAACTTTGCCGAGGTGAACGGTATAGCCTATACCATTGTTATCGGTATGGTTATAACCATGGCGGTCTTTGCGCTTGCGACATGGGCTTTTGACAGAATGGGCACATACTCTGGAAAATACGTCCAGCGCGCCGTTTTTTCGAATTTTTTAAACAAAGATTACGATTTTTACTCCAACCAGTTTATAGGTGGCCTTGGCGCTCAAGCTGCGCGGTTGCGTGACGCGGTCGAAGAGTACGACAGAATTATGCTTTTCGAAACGATGAAAGCCGGCGTCATAATTATTGCTGGGCTTATCGTGATCGCTACTCTGTCGCTCGAATTAGCCGGATTATTACTGCTTGGGGTTGTTATTATCTTGGCCGGAACAATTTACATTGCTGGTCTAAGATTGAAATATCGGCGGATGCTCAGTAAAGCCAGTAATGATTTAGCGGGAGTCTTAGGTGATAGTCTTTCGCACGGCGCGACAGTTAAAAGCTACGCAAAAGAAGAATTCGAAATGGAGCGTATTTCCAAGCCGCTGGACAAATGGGGTGAGGCACAGTTAATAACTTGGGATTCTTCGATACCACACACTTTTATCAGGCACACGTTATTGGCATGCATTATGGCTGGGCTGCTGTTAGCGTCTTCGAAGCTTTACCGCGAGGGTGCTATTTCGATCGCGACGATTGCTTTAGTGCAGCTATATATCATCCGAGTCGCTAATGTTACGCTCGATATTGGTGATCACATCAAAAAATATGAAGGTCTGATGAGTCACTCTTATGAGCCCGTTTCAACGATGATGATTCCAACTACAGTAAATGATCCTATAAAACCACTAAGCCTTGCTAACAAAAAAGCACTGACGGTTAATTTTGATGGTGTGACGTTTCATTATCCTGAGGCAAAATCTGGGCACAAAGCCATCAGTAATTTTTCATTAAATGTGAAGCCCGGTGAAAAAATTGGGCTTATTGGGTACTCCGGTGGTGGCAAAACCACAATAACGAAGCTCCTGCTGCGCTTTATGGATGTGTCAGCCGGCAGCATAACGATTGATGGGATTGATTTGAGAGACCTGAGCCAACGCGAGCTCAGAGACAAAATCGCCTATGTCCCGCAAGAGCCTTTGCTTTTTCATCGTTCAATACTGGAAAACATAATGTATGCCAACCCTTCGGCAAGTCAAAAAGACTTCCAGAAAGCTACGGAAACCGCCTACATCAATGAGTTTGTTAGTAGTTTACCCAATAAATTCGATACTTTAGTAGGTGAAAGAGGTGTCAAATTATCAGGTGGGCAAAGGCAGAGAGTAGCAGTCGCCCGTGCACTCCTGAAAGACGCGCCTATTCTAGTGCTAGATGAGGCAACCAGCGCACTAGATAGTCAGAGCGAACAATACATACAAACGGCATTGTGGGATTTGATGAAAGACCGGACTGCTATCGTAATCGCTCATCGATTAAGCACAATCCAAAAAATGGACAGAATTATCGTCTTAGATAAGGGTGAAATCGTACAAACTGGTACCCACAAAGAGCTGCTTAAGCAAAAATCAGGAATTTACGCCAGTTTATGGTCTCACCAAAGCGGTGGGTATCTGATGGAATCTTAGCAATCGTGCTTTGAGGCTGCCAAGATATATGGTTAAATTGATTGATACATGAGGGTAAAAACTAAGTGAACTGGAAAATAATTGGGAAATCTCTGACGCATCCAGACATGCGCAAACGCATTCTGGTAGTACTTGGCATTTTGCTGGTTTACCGTATTTTGGCGCACATCCCTGTACCGCTGAGCAATCCTGAAACTCTTCACCAAGTCCTGCAAAACTTGTTTAATTCGGCCAATGCGCCACAGCTCCTCAGTTTCATAAATGTTCTTTCAGGAGGCGCTCTTGCAAACTTCTCAATCATGATCGCCGGTCTTGGCCCGTATATTAACGCCTCGATCATCATGCAGTTGCTTACCAAAGCAGTTCCACAGCTTGAAGCCCTGCATAAAGAAGGTGAATTTGGCCAAAAAAAGATCAACCAATACACTCGCTTACTTACTTTGCCGTTGGCAATTATTCAGTCAATCGGATCTATTTACCTAATTCGACAAGCTGCTCAATCTATCGGCGGTATAGGAGATATTACAGCTAACACATCTCTCGCTCAGTGGGTATTAATGGTTGCTGCACTGACAGGTGGTTCAATGCTCCTCATGTGGTTAGGTGAGCTAGTAACCGAACAGGGTGTAGGTAACGGTATATCTCTACTTATCACCGTAGGTATCGTTAGTGGCTTGCCCGGTCAAGTTTCTAACATATTTGGGTCGATATTTAACAATAAAGATAACTGGAATGTATTTGGACTTAGCCTTCCAATCAATAAATCTTCGCTGATTATAGGCTTAATAATAGGGTTTGCGGTATTACTGATGACATGGATCGTGGTGATGCTAAACGAAGCATCCAGAAACCTGACCGTTAACTACGCCAAACGGGTGCAAGGCAATCGTACTTATGGGGGGATCACAACAAAGCTGCCGGTCAAGCTAATAACAGCCGGAGTTGTGCCCATCATCTTTGCTGTGGCGTTTTTAAGCGTACCAAGCTTCGTTGGTCAATTGTTAAGCAGCAGTCAAAATGCCAATCTTGCACACTGGGGTCAACAGTTAAGTACATGGTTTACTACGCCGACCAAGCAATCTTTTGAAACTCTTGGCTGGCAAGCCTGGATTTACCCTCTAACATACTTCTTGCTGGTATTTGTATTTACATTCTTTTACACCAGTATTACATTCAACTCAAAGGAGATCGCTGAGAATTTGCACAAGCAGGGCGGATTTATTGAGGGCGTGCGTGGTGGCGAGCAAACTGAAATATATCTCAGTAAAATCATCAATCGTCTAACATTGTTTGGTGCTGCCAGCTTAGGTCTGCTTGCGGTTGTCCCAATAATCGCGCAAGTGTTTATCAATACCAGTATCACGATCGGCGGTACCAGTGTTCTTATCTTGGTGTCTGTGGCGCTACAAACGCTTCGTGCCGTCGAATCACGTGCGCTTATGGTCACTTATGACCAATATTCAGAACCAGACTTCTTCTACGAGCCTGGTGCGGCCGCGGATGCCGCTACCGGCGGCCGTCGACTTAGGTTTGGCCCACGCCTAAAGGCGCGTTCTAAAAGGTCAAAAGATTAACTTCTTAAAAACCCTTTACAAAACAGTAAGCGGCGTGCTACAATTGTTTTCTAGTTATATTTATGGCTGTTAACAAGGAAGTAATCGAGCTCACAGGCACTATAATTGAGACCCTTCCAGGTACTCAGTTTCGTGTAGAACTCGAAAATGGCCATCAAATTATAGCTCACGTCGCCGGAAAGATGCGGAAGCACTTCATCCGAATCGTACCCGGAGACAGCGTTACAGTAGAGTTGACGCCTTACGATCTTACGAAGGGTCGGATTACGTATCGCAAGGGGTAATTACCCAAATATTAAGCAGTGAGTCACCCGCTCGAAAGGAGCATGATCCGCATGAAAGTGCGTGCTAGCGTAAAAAAGATTAGTCCAGATGACATTATTGTCCGCCGCAAGGGTAGGATTTATGTTATCAACAAGTTAAAACCTAAGCATAAGCAGAGGCAGGGTTAATGGCAGCTCGAATTTCTGGCGTTACCATTCCTGATCAGAAGCAAGTTTGGGTTGCATTGACTTATATACATGGTATTGGTCCAAAAACCGCCCGCGACATTCTTAAAAAGGCGAATGTCGACGAAACAACTAGAGTTAAAAACCTTAACGACGCTGAAATTGGACGTATCCAAGAAATTATTAATAATGATCTCTTAGTCGAAGGTGAATTGCAGCGCCTAGTCAGTGGTAACATCAAACGTCTCAAAGATATCAAATCTTATCGAGGCCTGCGTCACTCCCAAAATCTACCTTCACGCGGCCAACGCACCAAGACCAATGCCCGCACCCGACGTGGTAAAAAAGTTACTGTAGGTGGCACGGCTAAGAAAGTAGCGAGCAAGACTTAAATTATGGCTGACGAAGATAAGAAACCAGTTGAAGTAGTTGAGCCAGTAGCTAGCGATGCACCGGCTGCAGATACCGCAGTTGTTGAAACTGCTGAAAAGAAAGCGCCAAAGCGCAAAAAGGCTAAGCGCTCAGTGCCTAGTGGTCAAGTACATGTCCAAGCAACCTTTAATAACACCATTATCACTTTCACTGACTCAAAGGGTAATGTTTTGACAAATTCAAGTGCTGGTGCCTGCGGTTTTCGTGGCTCTAAAAAGGGTACGGCCTACGCAGCACAGGTTGCAGCCGAACGCGCGGCGCAGGCAGCTAAACAGCAATATGGCTTCAGCAAGGCGGACGTATTTATCAAAGGTATCGGACTTGGCCGCGACGCAGCCGTTCGCGTACTCGCCGGTATGGATATTACAGTTGATAGTATTTCAGATGTGACAGGCGTGCCTCATGGTGGCGTGCGCCCATCCAAAGCGAGGAGAATCTAATGGCACGCGACCGATCATCAATCGTAAAAATGAGTCGCCGCGAAGGCTATGCGCTTCACCCTAAGGCACATAAAGCACTCGTAAAACGCACCAGCAAGCCAGGTCAAGGCCCAATGAGTCGCGGACCACGTGGCGGAAAAGCCAGCCAATACAATCTACAGCTTCGTGAAAAACAAAAGGTTAAGAGACTATATGGCTTGCTTGAAAAACAGTTCTCAAACCTAATGAAAGAAGCCAGCCGTCGTCAAGGTCAGTCTGGGCAGGTTTTACTTCAGTTCTTAGAGCAGCGAGCCGATAACGCAATATATCGAGCCGGTTTCGCAACAAGCCGACGGGCTGCCAGACAGCTTGTAACCCATGGCCACTTCTTGTTAAACGACACGCGTGTTGACATTCCTTCAATCCGACTAAAACCCGGAGACTCACTCGTAGTCCGTCCACACAGCCTTAAAACCGAGTATTTCAAGAAGTTAGATGAAGTCAGCCCAGCCCCCGCTGACACCCCAGGATGGTTAAAAGTCGACCGTAAAAAGGTCAGTTTATCAATTACAGGTTTGCCATCGCGCGACGATGCCGAACCAGAAATAAATGAGCAGTTAATAGTTGAGTACTATTCACGCTAAATAAGGAGCATTAATGTCAAATCATATTCACACCCCAAGTCTCGTCAAAGTCGATGACCACAGCGACACCAGCGCTTCTTTTATCATTGAGCCACTTCACAGCGGCTACGGAATGACACTAGGAAACTCGTTGCGCCGTGTCTTACTATCGAGCATCTCTGGCGCTGCAGTTACATCTTTCAAAATCGAAGGCGTAACACATGAGTTTACGGCCGTGCCGGGCGTAAAAGAAGACGTTGTCGACATCATGTTAAACCTTAAAGGTGTTCGTTTCCGTGTATACGGTGGCGAAGCTCAAACACTCCGTATTGTAAAGTCGGGTAAGGGAGTTGTTACCGCAAAAGATATCCAGGCAACCGCTGATGTTGAAATCGTCAATCCTGAGCATGTTATTGCGACCATAGATGATGCAAAAGCAAAGCTTACGGTTGATCTTAAAGTTGAAGTCGGTCGCGGTTACCGCACAATCGAAGAAGGCGCTGCTAAAAAAGCTAGTGATATGATTGCCCTAGACGCTATTTTTAGCCCCGTCTTACGAGTTCGCTACAAAGTTGAAAACACCCGTGTCGGGCAAGCGACTGATCTTGACCGATTGCTGCTGACAGTTGATACAGATGGCTCGATCAGCCCGCAAGACGCATTTGAAGAGGCTTCTGCGATCTTGGTCAATCAATACACTGCACTGGCTGGCAAAACCCGCGTAGCAACTCCAGAAGTTACAAGTGAAACTGGCACCCCAGATACCGACTTTGGCAGTGAAGTAATCGGCGATGAATCGACTGCACTTAGCACTTCAATCGAAGACCTTAACCTAACTGCTCGTACGACCAACGCCTTGATCAACAACGACATACACACTATTCGTGACTTGTTTGCCTTAAACGACGCCGAGCTACGCGATCTCAAAGGTTTTGGAAGCAAAGCCCTCGACGAAGTTAAAGAAAAGCTAGCGGAGTTGGAGCTTTAGATGCATCGTCACGGTTACCAAGGTCGTAAATTTCATCGCGAGCGTGATCAGCGTAACGCCCTTATTAAGGGTCTAGCTGATTCCTTGGTAAAGTACGAAACAATTGAAACTACATTGCCAAAAGCTAAAGAAGTAGTCCCTTATGTTGAAAAGCTTATAACTAAAGCAAAAAAGGGTGATTTGCATAATCGCAGACAGATTATTAGTAGCTTACAGACACTTGAAAGTGCTCACAAGCTGGTTGATGAAATAGCTCCAAAGCTAAAAGGCCGTAGTAGTGGCCACTTACGCATCGAAAAAACCGCTATGCGTCGTGGCGATAATGCTCAACTTGCCCGTGTATCCTTTGTCGATGATCTAAAAGAGGCACCAGTTGCTAAGAAGGCAGTATCAGAAGCGCCAGTCGCTAAGCCCAAAGCTCCAGCCACTAAACCTTCGACAGTAAAAAAACCTGCGACTAAAACAAAAGCCAAGCCGGCTGCTAAGGAGTCGAAATAATGAAAACATATAGCGCAAAGCCCAGTGATATAACGCGCGTCTGGTATGTTATCGACGCCAGCGAAGCTCCCCTTGGTCGTTTATCAACCCGCGTTGCAACGCTACTCACTGGCAAAGGCAAACCAGAATTTACAAAGCATATCGATGTCGGCGACTATGTAATTGTTATAAACGCCGATCAAACCGTGACAACTGGCGATAAACTTGAAAAGAAGATCTATTACAGCCACAGTAATTACCCAGGTGGATTAAAAGAGGCAACACTTGCCGAAAAAATGATCAAAGACCCCACGTTTGCTATTCGTAACGCTGTAAGAGGGATGTTACCAGTTAATAAGCTCCGCGACGAGCGACTAAACCGATTAAAGATTTATTCTGGTAGTGACCATCAACACGAAGCTCAAAAACCAACTACAATTTCAATTAAGGATGTTAAATAATGGCTAAAGATAATTACTTTTATGCATTAGGTCGCCGCAAAAGTGCCACCGCACGTGTGCGCTTAATGACAGGCAAAGGCGTAATTACTATCAATGGCAAGCCAGCCAATGAATACTTCTCAGAGAGCAAATACTTACTCGGCAAACTTCAACAACCTTTCGTGGTGCTAGATAATGTCAATAAATTTGATGTTAGCGCTAAGGTTTCTGGTGGCGGGCAAGAAGGTCAAGTTGAAGCCATCCGCCTAGGCATTTCAAAAGCGATAGTTGTAATGAATCCTGATTTTAAGAGTACCCTAAAGCGAGCCGACCTTATTAGCCGCGACTCCAGAGAGAAAGAACGCAAGAAGTTCGGTCTCAAAGGCGCGCGCAAGCAACGCCAATTTACCAAACGCTAGTTGCCAAAATATTATATTATTTGACAGCCGTTGACACAGGGTGTATATTAGTCCGCATGTCAAGTACAAAGCATAACTGTTATTGGTTTATTCGCACAACGAGTGGCGGTGAGTTTTCTTTGTATACATAAAATAATATTAAGCAGAGACAAACAAGCCGCCCACAGGGCGGTTTTTTAATATAAAGCTATAAAGGAGATAATAAAATGGCAAGTAGTGTAGGAGAATTAGAACCAGGACTTAGTGTTGATAACGAGCGATTACCAAGATCAATGGGTATGATAATTGATGACGAAATGAATATGTCGCCATTCGGGCTTGGTCGTGCGATATCACTAGCAAAGCAGCTGATGCCTGAGGATTTGTCTGGTCGCATAAGAATGTATGAACTCGGCCAGGTAGCCTTAACATGCGGAGAAGAAGAGCGGATCATGTCGCTTGCGCAAGACAGTTTATCTAAACTAATGGCACCTGTCGCGGCTTAAAAAGTGGTAAGATATAGCCAGATGACTAAAACGGTGATTTTGACAGGCTTACGGGCTAATAATGACCTCCACATTGGCAACTATCTGGGAGCACTACTGCCTATGGTAGATTTGGCCAAAAACAAAGGTGGCGAGTTTCAAGTGAATTTATTTATTCCCGACCTGCATAGTTTTACCACGCCAATAGACCACTCTAAATTACAAAGTGGTATTAAGCAAAACTTGCGGGTATTTGCAGCTGCCGGTTTGCCACTGGACAATCCTGACGTTCACGTCTATAGACAAAGTTACATCCCAGCCCATAGCGAGCTGACTTGGATCCTAGATTGTTTTACTGGTACCGGTGAAATGCAGCGCATGACTCAGTTCAAGGACAAGTCTGATGGATTAGGCGACGATCGCATTAGTGTCGGTCTTTTTAATTACCCTGTGCTGATGGCGGCTGACATTTTACTGTATGGAGCAACATATGTGCCTGTCGGTGATGATCAAAGCCAGCATCTAGAATTTACGCGTGACATCGCCGAACGCCTAAATAGTCGGTTTGGTGAATTGTTTGTTGTACCCAAGCCGGTTAAAGAGCAGCACGAGTTTTTTGGTAAGGATCAAGGCCTCCGCATCAAGGATTTATCAGATCCAGTTAAAAAAATGAGCAAGTCTGATGAAAGTGGTAGGGGCGTTATCTTTATGACCGATTCGCCAGACGAAGCCCGAAAAAAAATTATGTCGGCAACAACAGACAGCCTTGGCAAAATAGCCTATGCTTCCGAACAGCCAGGCATCTCCAATTTATTAGATATATTAAAACTGTTAGGCGGGAATCCCGATGATTTCATCGGTCAGGAGCAATACGGGCCACTTAAAGAAGCAGTGGCAAATAAAGTCGCTCAGTTTTTAACCGATTTTCAAATCAGTCTCGAAAAAGTTAATGATAGCGATATCGAGGCCAAGCTTAACCAATCCGAGCAGCAGATGAACGAACAAGCCAGTATAACTCTCGCAAAAGTTCAAAAGGCTGTTGGCCTGCGCCCATAGATGAGTAATTTAGAGATTTCTCGAGCAGAACGTTTAGACCAGCACGTTATTAAAATGCTGCCTGAACTGACGCGTAGCTATGCTGCTAAATTGATTGAACAAGGTAAGGTTACCGTAAATGGTATGCCGCAAATCAAGGCGGGGTACAAGCTTCGTCCGGCGGACGATATCAAGATTGATCATGATGCGTCAAATCTTCCGGCTATTCCTGACATTGATCTGAGCGTTGTATTTGAGGATGACGACTGTGTAGTGATTAATAAACCGGTCGGCCTACTGTCTCACAGCAAGGGCGCCTATAACCCGGAGCCGACAGTTGAAAGCTGGTTAAAAAGCCGAATAAAAGGCATAAGCGGCGATCGTGCTGGAATTGTCCACCGACTCGATAGAGCAACCTCCGGCGTTATGATTGCAGCAAAAACACCTCAATCACTACTGTGGCTCCAGAACCAGTTTTCGCAGCGCAAAGTCAATAAGACCTACTTGGCAGTGGTAGATGGCGAACTGAAGCAAACCGAGGCCCTCATAGATATGCCAATTGAACGTAATCCTAAAAGACCACAAACCTTCAGAGTTGGCAGTAACGGTAAGTCGGCGCTAACGGCCTATAAGGTAATTCAAGTCGGAAACGGAAGGAGTTTGATCGAGTTAAAGCCCGAAACCGGCCGGACTCATCAGCTACGTGTTCACCTAACGCAGATTGGCCATCCCATACTTGGCGACGCATTTTATGGTGGAAAGCCAGCTGACAGATTATTTCTGCATGCCAAGCAACTCGAGATAACAATTCCAAGTAAAGAACGCAAAATATTTGATGTGCCTGTGCCAGTTGAATTCAGTAAGGCAATGAAGCCATGAATGATCTAGTGATACATCAATCATCAGCAGATATAATAGACTCCTTTATAAAGCAGCCATCACATGCATTGCTTATTGTTGGGCCTAGTGGAATCGGTAAACAAAGTCTTGCAGACAGCATTGCTGAGGCTGTTCTAGCTATTACACCAGCCACAATTGACAGCTACGCATATGTTAAAAAAATCCGACCGACCGAAAAGAATACCATAAGTATTGATGAAATAAGGCAGCTCGAGCGATTTTTGAGCTTAAGGGTTCCGCTTAAGAAAGATTTCAACCGAGCAGTAATCATACAAGATGCACACGCCCTGAGTCTCGAGGCACAAAACGCGTTACTAAAAATGCTTGAGGAGCCACCTAGTGGCACAATAATCATACTTACCACAAAACATAGCCAGGCGCTGTTACCAACAATTCGATCAAGAGTTCAGTCTATAAATCTGACGAGACCCAACAAGAAGCAGATTAATAGCTTCTTTGAGGGTAAAGACTACTCCAGAGACAGTATTGATAGAACTTATGCCGTCAGTGGTGGTTTGCCTGGTTTGATGAGCTCTATGCTAAGCGACACAGATCACCCGCTGACATCGGCAACAAGTTACGCGCGTGAACTTCTCGGCAGCACTATTTACGAGCGGCTCCTAAAAGTAGATGAGCTCACGAAACAACGCCAATTGGCTTTGGACACTACCAGCATACTACAACAGATGTCCCATATTAGTCTACAAACTGCTTCAGGTAGTCGTGCCCTTAAATGGCAGTCGATTCTTAAAGCCAGCTACGGCGCGCACGAGGGCTTATCAAACAACGGAAACTCAAAGCTCATCCTTACCAAGCTAATGCTTAGCCTCTGATCGCGTGATATAATTATTTACTAGATGTACGAATTGCTCATAGTAGCCGGCTTTGGTGCCTTGGCCTACCATAACGTCCAAATCCACGATGACGAATTCGCCAACGTCTCTCGTAAAGTCGGTGACCGGCTTGGCAAGCTGTGGGACATTGCTCATCAAGGAATGCGTGAAAATCGCTTCCTTCGTGCCGAGAAGGCCTTACTCACTATTCTCAAAATTGATGAAAAAAACGCGGCTGCTTATAACCGTCTCGGCATTCTTTACGCTAAGCAAAAAGAGTACCGCGATGCGATTGATTGCTTTGAAATAGCGTCCTCAATTGAAGCAACCGCTTCAAGTCTGCACAACTTAGGGTTAATTTATTATGAAACTGAAAATTATGAAAAAGCCGCAGTTGCATTTGAACAGGCACTTAACCTCGAGGATAACTTAGCGGCTCGTCATGTCGCATACGCCAAAGTCCAGGAAAAACTCGGAAATAACAAGCTAATGTTTCAAGAATTAGAAAAAGCGGCTGAGCTTGAGCCCAACCGCGAAACCTATATGCTCTTATATAAAGCCTACAAGGCTAACGACTTAGACGAAGAAGCTGAGTTAGTGGCCGATAAAGTTAAAAAGCTTAAGGCACCAGCCAGAACAAAACGTATACTTCGCCCTCGTCGTGTAGTTGTCTAATACTACAAAATTCACTTAAAGAATGCTACTTACTTGCCCTGTTTTTCTTCTTTGGCTAAGATTTTATCAACAGCTTTTTCAGCAGCTATATCTTGAGCAGTTTTTGTTTTATCATCGAGCCCAAAATATACCCAAAAAATCGTTACAAACCAAAAAGGTATGCTTAAAATAAACCAACCCCAAAAGCCATGGCCTTTACTCGACGCAACTCTTGCTGGCCATGTTGCAATTATTAAAAATGCGATTATTGTTAATATTCCCCATCCAAGCATGTTCCCCTCCATTTAGTTAAATCAGTCTATCAGTCTGCCCGACAATAAACCCAAGCCAAGCAACCACTGCCTAATTTTACCAGTTTGCGCTGATATGCCGAAGTCTCGTAATTATCGAGCAAGACCAGCTCAGATTTGGTAATATCTTGGAATAGTTTCCCTTTTATTTTACTGGTTGCATGGGGTTCAGCAGCGGGGTAATCTACGCCGTTTATTCGAACGAGCTTCTGGGCATAGCCAGAAAGCGTGTCTGGTTGCATGTCTACAACACGCTGTAATACCTGCTGTTGTACGGCCGGTAAAATTAAAGTGCCGTATACAAATATATTGTAAGATTTCATGGTTCGAGCCTGATGCCTTTCAATGCTAATTGCGCTACTATCTGTTGACAATGCTCACGGTCTTTACCCAATATAGCAACTTTAAAGTTTGGTGAAGCCAAGACCTCACTGCGCCGTACCATTGTCCGAAAGGCTTGAGGAACAACCAAGCCGGCTTCGTCGGCTGCTCCGTAGGCTAATTCTGCCCCCACAATTTCAACAAAGTCCTGAATGTCACGGATTGGGCGGCCGGTATAGACATTGGTATTAATGAAGTGACCAGCATTCATTTTTTGGGCGATTATTACGGGGGGAGTATTTGCTGTTGGACGCGAGTTAAGCTCGGCGACGACCAATCGTGCTTGGCTAGCTGGCTGATCAATCATGAACCAATCTATGGCGGAGATGCCAAAATAGCCATTTTCTTGAGCATTGTAATGACCTACCAATTTGGCTTGATTTACAGCCAAATCCCGAATTTCTGACGAAAGTTCTGGAAAGGGCTCATTACCAAGATATTCACCGTCGGATGTTGTGGTTTGCTGAAAGTGTCCTATTATCTCGGTTGTTCCATCTTTATGAGAAATGAATTGAGTGCTACCATTAACTGCGCCTTCTCCTAGAACACGAGCATCGGCTTCGAGAACAAGCGGAAACCCTCCAGGAGTTAGACTTCCAGACGGCCAATACTCATCAAACGTAGTTGAAAAGCCACCAGCCTCAAATGCCAATCTAACGGCTTCTCTAAGTACACTAAGTGCGCTAAAGAAATTCAACGGCGTTAATCTTCCAGGAATATGCTGTACTAAATCGCCACCTGAGCCAGTTGCTGTTTTAAGCCATGTTCCATGGTTTGTATTCCATTCTGCCTGGTATATTTCATCTAACTGACTGTGGCTGAAAATTATCGTTCCAGGCAAAAGTTCAAACCCATATAAAGTAGCTGCTTCACGTAGCCTGGCTTTATTATTGCTGAACTCACTCGGACTTTGCTCGACAGTGCTGAGGCCAAGTTCTACCGCCTGACGCGTGATTTGTCTGCCCGTAAATGTGCTCAAAAGGAATCCCGTTTCATTGTCAGATATCTCAACACCTAGATTCTCAAGAGGATCGGTATGAGGGAAACCATATTGTGACGCTGACGGTTCAACTTCTATTACAGATATATCATCTGACAAAATTCCAGTCTGCCGGTAGTAATCTAACAAGCCAGGTATTAACGTGTTGCATATAACAGTTTCGCCGGGTTGTACAGCAGGAACAAAAGTTTGTCTAAGATACCAGTCGCCATCGGGCCACGGCAAAGGCAGCTCATGTTGCGGGCTGACATAATTGCCCGTAATAAACGGCTGGCCAGATAAGTTATTGGCATCTAATGTTGTGTGCCCCAAAGACAAAGCTATTGGGGCCTGTGTCGTAGGTTCACGGCTATATTCAATTTCGTACATTGTATTATCCTTCAATTTAAAAAACCTCCGAGCCGTAGCGCGGAGGTTTTAAAATAAAATGAATAGAATCGCTACGGCTGTTGCTTCGAGCTCTTCTTTGCTATTACTACTTGTACTAATTTGAACATAACCACTACTATAACAGCTATAATTAATAAGCGCAAACATGGTGCAGGGTGAAGGATTCGAACCTTCGAAGGCTAAGCCAGCAGATTTACAGTCTGCCCTCGTTGACCGCTTGAGTAACCCTGCAAATTAATGGAGCCACCTGTCGGATTCGAACCGACGACCCCCTGTTTACAAAACAGGTGCTCTAACCAGCTGAGCTAAGGTGGCGTTTACAGTGATGTAGTGTAGCAAAAACAGGGGAAATTTGCTACTATTGTCTAGATATTTCGCCATCTTAGCTCAGGGGTAGAGCACTTCCATGGTAAGGAAGGGGTCCCGGGTTCAAATCCCGGAGATGGCTCCAGTTTACAAAAACTTCTCAATCTGTTAATATAGGAACCTATGGCAAAAAAAGGCGACAAACGAAAGATTATTGGTCTCATTTCTGAAGAATCAGGTGAGCGTATTTATTACACGACAAAAAACACTATGAACACACCTGATAAGTTATCACTAAAAAAATATAGTCCTAAGCTGCGTCGTCACGTTGTATTTACAGAGACAAAAAAGAACCTAGGTCGCAACGAAGCGCCTAAACGCTAGATTTAGCGTCTTTGTTGAGATCTAGAATTGTATTTACCATTTCGGCATGGCTCCATACCAGAGGCGTTACGCCTAAAGGTGAGCCGTTTTCGGGGTCGAATTGCTCGCTTAAAGCTCCACTAGGTAATTCGTGAGCTAAAGCCCAATCGAGCAGTTGCTGCGCTTTCTCAGGCTGTTTGGCGGTTGAATAATATTGTGCCAGCCATAATGTGCTCACAATCCACGGGTTACCTTTATATTCTCTTTTTGTAAGGAAGTAATTGTCGTATTCGTAACGGAGAACTCCACCACTGGGGGAACTGTTTAAGAGTTTTTCGTCTATCTGTTTGGCTGTGCTTCGAAGTCGCTCATCATCAATAGGTAAGCCAACATACATAAATGGCCCATACAAACTTGAAATATCTAATGTGTCATCATATTGAATTTCACCATTTTCTTGTAGAAGTAGTCCCTTACGAAAGTACCCATCTGGGTGGTAGAGTTTATCAAGATTTTGTCGGATTGAATCAGCGGCTTTGTGCCATCGGCTAGACTCTTCTGGATGATCAAAAAACATTGCCATTCTTGCAGCTGATTCTAGTCCAGCTATGGTTACAGAAACCGTATATGTGCTCGTCAGGAATTTTTCTTCCCATAGGTCATAGCTAGCATGTGGCAAACCGGTTTCTTGGTCAACAAAGGTACTTAACCAGTTTGCACAGGGGATAACAAAGGTTTGAAATAGATGCTCAACGAAATTTTTGTCCGCCGGATTAGCCTCTAGATACTCGCCAACCATAAATACGACCCCAGCCGTTTCGTCTTCCTGTATGGCTAGCTCCTTGCGTCTACCGTGCACCAATGGGTGCCAAGTGCTGCCAATGGCACGGTCAGGCTGGTACTTATGCATGAGATAACCTGATTTGTGCATGGTGTCGCGCGCAAATTCGAAAAATTGCTTGGCTTCATCAAAATGTCCGAGCCTGATTAAGGGCCAAAGCGCATAAGCCGCATCTCTTGGCCAGCAATAACAGTAGTAATCTCTGCCGAAGTTAAAAATGCTCGAGTCGCCACTTGCAAGGACAGAGCCGCGCTCATCGCAGTGTGCTTTTATGATAAGCAAGCTATGCTGTAGGCTCCTGCGGTTGTGGGCATCAATGGTTTGACCACTTCGTCCCATCCATTCCTGCCATTTTTGCCTAGTGTTGCGCAATCGATCTTGCATTGCACCACTCTTAAACTCAAAATGGACGCGCTCGCCATCTGTTTGACTGCTGGAAGCAATGATCCAATAATCCAGATCTTTTGACCCACCGCCGGCTATTTCAGTACTAAAACGGATGACGCTATCGACACCACCGTGCTCGATCGCATTATTTGAAAGTTCGCCATCTTCGGCATCTAAAAATGTGCCAGCCTTACCTTCGATACCATAATTGCCAACCGCGTATTGATCGAATTCGGTTTTATCATCAAATTGACCACCAATCAGCAGGCTGTATCTACCCTTATAGTCTAGTAAGTAATGGGCATCAGGCACATAAAGCGCGGTGTCCGCTCGGCCGTCGCGTGATATCTCAAAAACCTGGTGCATAAATAGGCGTATTTCTCGCCTAACATCTTTCAGATTCACAATTGTGATATGACGAATCAGAGCGTTGTATTCATGATCAATGCAATCCTGTAGATGTAATCTAACTCCTAATGCCTCATTTTGTAAGGTGATGTCGCTAATTAATGCATCAGCTTCGAAGTCGAGTTTTATTGACCAGCTACCGTCATCTGTCCAACTAAATTGGCCATCCGTCCAAACTCCGATCTTGTGCTGAGTCGACCTAGCCGTGGTTAAATTCTCCAAACCAACATATGGATAATAGAAGTCATGAACTAAGCCTGACTCATCAAGGCCAACAAACATTTGACCATTACTAAGTACAACTGGCCGCCCCATTACAGCCCACCCTCGCAACTCATACCGTCATACCTTTCTCTATCAAACGATACTGCAGGTCACGATAGGCATTCATAAAGTTAATGAATCCTTCGTATGGAGTATCGTAAGGGCTAAAATAGGCATGGATATCCCCGTCATTAAACCATTTGGTGCACATATAGTAAAAATGGTCAGAAGTTTGGAGTCTACGCCAGTCCTCTATTAGCGCAAGATCATTACTCGAGAGAATATTGTCTTGTAGCTCGTACAACGAATTGATTGCTGTGGTTTGCATTGCATTACCAATCCAAGCCGAGAGATCGCGCTCGGTGTCGGCCCAAGTTACAGTTTGGGGGACATCGACGAAATCCGCTGGCGAATAAGTGTCAATAACTTCACTGACTGTCATAAAAGTGTGTCCGTCGGTCTTTAGCCATTCTTTGGGTAGATGTTCTAGGAAACCAAAAACACCAGATTCTTCCCATTGGTGCTCGCCGAAGGTTTCGTAATCCATAAATAAATTAAAGTTAGAGGCGTCTTTATCTTCGCTGAGCCAGTGTGCAAACTTATCGGCTGTAAGGGGATACTCTGCCCATTCTGAATCACCGAAACGAAAGGCAATATCATCACTCAATTTATAATTCTTCATAAGCAATCGTATCTGCTGAGTGTAACTTGGCCGATAGACATAATTTGGGCTACGCCAGCCCAGTACCTTATCCCAGCCCTCGGCCAATATACCCTTGTAGCCGGCTTGATCAGCCCAATATGCAAGATCGTTGTTATATGCAAGTTCGGTATTTCTAAATACTTGTGGAGTTTGACCAAAAATTTCATGAACTTTGTGCTTGTGCATATCAACCTGCATCTCAAACTCAGAACGGGAGTAAAAGAATGCAAGTGTGTGATGGTAGGTTTCGCCAACGATTTCAACTCGACCAGTATCGGTCAAACTTTTAAAGGAAGCTAGTGATTCAGGCGACCATCTTTCAAGCTGTTCTAAAACAGTGCCGGTAATTGACAGACTTAATTTGAAACTCGGATTTTCGTTTAGTAACTTCAATAAACGTTGATTTGTGGGAATGTATGACTTTTCAGCTACTTTTTTTAATATACGTTCATTGCTGGCTTTATCGTCAAGCGGCGCATTGAAGTAATTATGATCAGTCGCTGCGTCGAATATCGTATAGTGCTTCAAGCGGTATGGCTGATGAACATGCAGATAAAGCACTATTGATTTTGTCATACGGCTGCCTCTGCTAAATGTTTCTCGTAGACTTGTTTTATTTTTTGACTGGCGTCATCCCATGACAAGGTTTGATATTCCTGATAGGAGTTTTGCCATAATACATCGCGCAAGCTATCGTTTTGTATAACCGACAGTATCTTGTTGGCCATTTCGTTAATATCCCAATAGTCGACTTTTAGGCAATTTCTCAAAACTTCGCTTACTCCAGATTGCTTGCTAACGAGTGCCGGCGTGCCGTAGCCAATTGCCTCTAAGGGCGTCAATCCAAACGGTTCAGAAACCGATGGCATGACAAACAGATCGGCTACGCCAAAAGCATCGCGCCACCTTTTACCTCTCTGAAAATCAGCAAAAATAACGTTTTTACCTATGCCAAGGTCGGTTGCAAGCTCTATTAACTCAGTATATTGTTCACCGCTACCAACTATCAAAAGAATAGTTTTTGGTTCTTTTTGAATAACTAATTGGGCAGCTCTCAATAAGTTGGGCAGGCCTTTTTGAATCGTAAGACGGCCGACGTTGACAACGACTCGGTAGCCTAAGCGTTTCATCGCCACAAGGTAACGGTAAGCATTTTGATCGTCTAGTGGCACAATTTCGCTGGAGTCTATGCTGTTGTGGACAACTTCTATCTTACTTGCAGGCACGCCATAGTCCCTGACAATCGCCCGTTTGGTATGCATGCTTATGGCAATAATCTTGTCTGCCAGATGCAAACCTATTGCTTCGATCTCTCTCACAAAAGGGTTGCCGTAGTTATTTCCGGCTCTGTCAGACTCAACAGAGTGAACATGCATGATTATCGGGCAGTTTTTGAGTTCACGTACGCGTAAAGCGGCTCTAAAAGTTAACCAATCGTGAGCGTGTACTATATCAAATGCTTTATCTTCAACAATTTTAGCCACCGACTGTTCGTACAAAGCCTGTTGCTCATGGATATTTAACCATTTTACAGTGCCATCTTCCATGAGATAGCGGTAGCTGTCGTAAGCAATGCCTGATTTAATGGCCTGACTGATACCTTGGGGGTGAGCAGCGGTAATATCCATGAAATCGATGCCATGATCAGCGTTATATGGAAGTACGAATTCTATATCAACATCGGTTTTTGAGAGGGCTTTACACAGCTGGTAACAAGCAATACCAAGCCCACCGCTGTTAAAAGGTGGCAGTTCCCACCCAAGCATCAGAATTTTCATAACCCTCTTTTTTTAAGCTAACCGTTTTATTTTTCCGCTTTAATTATAGGTATTCTATCTGTTTAACACAAGCAGAATTATGGGTTTTTCTTGACTAAACAAAGCAAAAGAACTTAAATGAACGAATGAATGAAGATCAATCTCAGCAGCAAAACCCAACCTCACCACCTCAGCCGGGATATACTTCTCCGCCTCAACCCCCGCTAGTGCCACAAATGCCACCACGAAACCAGCTACCTGAAAATCTTTCAACTATAAAGCAGGTTGAGAAAATTACCGTCTGGGTAATGGTAATTAGCGCCATCCTATTTGCTGGTGTAAGTGTACTAGCAATTTGGGGCGTTTTTAGTGATGCCAGCGGTGATATAGTTGGGAAATCACTCGGAACTTTGGCTGTAATTGCTTTCGCAGCACTTATCGTTAATATCGGCGCCAACATGCTAGAGGGTAAAAAAAAATAGATCGCGGCCCTGTGGCTGCCACTCAACCAGATCCAAATGGCGATGCCTATTTTTTACTTGGTCTGCTTGGAGCAATCACAATAACTCCAATAGGCGCAGGGATTTTACTCTGGGTTGGCTTTGGTAACAAAACCGATAACATGGGCAGAAATCGCCTAGCTAGGCTTTTAGGCATAATATCAGCAATTCTCAGTTTAATTTTATTAGCAATTTTTTGCGTACTCTATGCTATTTTTCATTCCTGAGCCAGTAAACTCCCAGATAGACTAGTGGCGTTTCGAAGACCGACAGCAAGCATCGTACACCCCAATAAGGCAAAATAATCCCGATCAAAAACGTAAGGTTATCTGAGAATGATAAATTGAATGAATAAAACGCGATAACAACAAAAACGGTTGAATCAATAAATTGAGATATAAAGTTTGAAACATTGTTTCTAAACCAAAGAGCTTTGCCATGCATCCGTTTGCGTAAATTATTAAAAATTATCACATCGAGCAATTCTGAGGCAGCATATGCTGCAATTGCTGCGGCAGCGAATCTTAAGGAAGTTGTAAATACCGTGTCAAATGACGGCTCGAGCCACTGTGAGCGCGGCCCCGCGGGGAGAGCAGTGGCCAAAACTGTAAAGCCTGTTAGAAGCACGACAATAAACAACCCAGTAAACACCATGCTTCTGGCCCGATCTTTACCGTAAACCTCCACCACTACGTCGGTTAAGGTGAAGAGCAAGGGCATAACAAAGATGGCGATGCTGATACTTGTCGTAAGTCCAAAAACTGTAAAGAACTGCACAGTTTTAGCTCCCATCAGCTGGGAAACAATTACGCCGAAGATATAGAGTGACATTATTATGTCGAAATGGTGTAGTTTGGGATGCCTCATATAAGATATGGCAGGGGCACGTGGAATCGAACCACGATCTAGGGTTTTGGAGACCCTTATACTA